>Ga0265293_10001595_pt1 | contig 48774 bp, 43 predicted proteins | sample Munlanlewell138R_FD_192505 | JGI IMG/M metagenome (GOLD analysis project Ga0265293, IMG submission 192505) | Leachate microbial communities from a municipal landfill in Southern Ontario, Canada - Leachate well 138R | ecosystem: Engineered > Solid waste > Landfill > Unclassified | place: Canada... | reverse complement strand
AAATTGGCAGAACATTTCAACCCATGATGGCGTAACGATTTATGCGACGACATATAATGATGCTATCTATAAATCCGTAGATGGTGGGGCAACTTGGACCGATTTACCTAGCGGAGGTGTAAATCGGTATGGCATTTCAACCCATGATGGCGTAACGATTTATGCGGGGGTATATGGTGGGGCTATCTATAAATCCGTAGATGGTGGGGCAACTTGGACCGATTTACCTAGCGGAAATAGAAATTGGCGTGGCATTTCAACCCATGATGGCGTAACGATTTATGCGGTGGTATATGATGGGTCTATCTATAAATCCGTAGGCCAACTATTCAATCCTGTATTTAATGTTCCTTATACGGTTATTATAAATCAATCCACAAACATAAACTACTCTATGTTGGATACGGTAATTTCCGAGAACCGATTATTCATTTATTATTCCCTTCAAACTGCGACGAATGAGTGGTCGATTTATGATTTGTCAATATTCCCGTATTCTTGGGCAGTAATAGCGGCGGCAACAAATGGAGTCGATTGGAAATTCAGAGATACAAATAACGTTATGGTTTTGAGCGGAACAAATGAATTTGCGACAATTTCAATGGCTATTGAGAGCAATGCATTAAACAGGCAAAGAGCATTTGTTTACTCAAACCCATTGACATATAATACCTTCAACGATGGACCTGTGCGCTTTTCCGCAACCTTTTATAATCAGCAAACTAACGCCCCTGATTTAAATGCAATAACTACCAAAACAACCGTCAGGCCAGATGGATATAAACAAGTAACAAGTGAATACGATGTATATATTGATGAAACAACACACGCTAACAGCACAGTCAAAAAGACATCAGAGGGAACATCTGACAACGTACTAATTGAGTACATCTACCCAGTGGAGTAAATTATGAAGAAAATTATCATTATCTTATTGTTAACGGCAATCGCAACAACGGCATTTGGATATGATTTTATCTATGTGCCAAATCGATTGACTCGTAGTGGCGACCCATTCGCAGTTAAAGAACGTGTAATGCGCTACAACGACAGGGTTGTGGAACTTGATGCTGTAAAAAATCTTTACTACCGGGAATACGAGGGCGAAAAGTATTATTGTGTCGATGGTACAGTGACGGAGACCTCAGACGAGGTTAAGGCAAGGGAAGCCAGAGAGCGAGAGGCTTATTTATCCGCCGTTGTCGCCATCGGCCCTACTGCCGCCATGTTTAGGTGGACGTTAGAACAACATTTCGGTGCGGGAGCGGTAACGAATAGATTAGTGACAGAGGATACAGTTACGTTATATTTCATCAATAGGCGCAGGACTGGAACGAATGAAGATACGGATGGAACCGACACAATGATACTTACTAGAGGATTTGAGGCCATTTTGAAAATTACTAAGACGGGGAACATTTGGACTTTCCCTTGGGATTTGATTCCTGAGCTTTGATAGTTGACTATTTGGAAATTAGGTAAATAGTTAGGGATATAGGAGAATAAGTACTATTTGTTCTAATTGGGTAAATAGTTAAGGAGAACACAGATGGGAAATTTAATTTATATAGACAATGCAACATTAGTAACTGGAACAACAGCTACAACATCAACACAACGATTTTTGGTAACAAAGATGAATCATATACTTGTAGGTATACCATTATATACTTTTGACTATTCATTCCCTAATGTTGATTTCATTCCCGAGACTGAAATTATGGTGGTTAATGGTACGTTTACAACTTCGGCAACTTCATATAGCCCAGGTGTTGCAGTTGCTTTTACAACTGGTTGTCGCCAAGAAACAGCAACTGCAACACCAGGAGCTTTTGCCATTCCAACCTATAAAATCACTGAGAAATTAGATAGTTCAATGGACACAGGTCTTGAATTTGAAAATGCAACTATTGTGGCCAATTTAACAAGTACAGGGCAATTTTATATCATGGAAATAAATGGTGATAGATATGGAGTACCTGTATATAATTATAGTTCAGAATTCCCATTTGCAACAACAGTTCCTATGAGTGCTATAAATGTTGATACATTATTAAATGTGACACCTACACTCAATAATGAGACACCAGCAGTTAGTTTTGCTGGTAGTACTAATTTAAATTCTAAAATTAAGACATATGCTGACTTAATTCGTCGTATTAAGATGCAATTAGGTTGGCCTATAATTCAAGTAGAAGGTTGTGATGAACAGATAGTAGATTTCATCGACCAAGCTATTGAATGGTATACTAAGTATGCTGGATATACAGAAGAATTTTTGATCTTTGATAGTGCTCAATATAAGCGTGGTATTGGAATCAAAATGGATGATGTATTTTCAAGATTATATTGTTTAAATCAAATTGAACCATCTTTACCAAATGCAGCAGCTGCTAAGGTTTCAGAGTTTGGTAATGAATGGCAAGATTATGATTTAGAGGATTATCGCAAGGTTATTGATATATGGAGTTTTGATGAAGGTGCTGCAGGTGGTGGAGACTTCTTATTCAGTATGGAATATATATTTGCACAACAAACATATTTCAGTTATGTTTTAGGTAATTACGGATTTGATTTAGTATCTTGGCATATCTTAAAAGATTGGATTGATACCCGTGAAAGAATGTTCGCATTGAAACGTAGATATTACTTTAATGATAGAACACAATGTCTTAAATTAACACCTGAACCTATTACAGGACAAAGATTTGTTGGTATTATTGGTGCATATGTTGAAAAACCGATTAAAGACCTTATTATGGAACGTTGGATTTACAAGTATGCATTAGCCCTAACAAAGATTCAAGTAGGCAATGTAAGAGGTAAATTCGGCGCGGTACAACTATTCGGAGGTGGAACTGTTTCAATTGAAATAGGTGCACAAGGACTAGCTGAACAAGAAAAATTAGAAGCAGAGTTAATGGACGGGTTTGGGGAAGTTTCTCAAATCAAGTTTTTTATTGGTTAGGTGAGGTAATACCGTTGTAATTTTTATCCCAACGGGTAAATAATTACATGAAATATAAAAACTATGTAATTAATAAACTTCCATATATTGATATTATTAAAGATTATAAAGACGGAAAATCTATAATATCATTATCAAAGCAATATAAATGTGGTCAAGGCACTATTACAAGATTGCTTAAAACTAATAATATTAATTTAAGAACAATACAGGAATCTGTAGGTGGGGTTTATATCGCCCCCCAAGAAGTATCTAAAATTAAATCTTTATATTTGTCAGGCAAAACAAAAGAAGAAATATGTCAACTATATAATTGTTCTATTGGTACGTTAAGGGCATATTTAAAAAATCATAACATTATAAAACGTCAAGTTAAATCATGGGGTCCTATTTTTGAAGTTTTAAGAAAAAATAAACAAGACGTAATTAATTTATATAATCAATATAAGTCTCTTACACCTCTTATACAAAAATATAATTATGATTTTGCAGTTTTAGCCGCGTTTATGGATAAAGAAGGTATTATACGAAAAAATAATATTCATAATACCATTCCAATAGAAGATAAAGATAAATTGCATAATTTACATCATAAAGAAATGTATACAATGTATCAAATAGCTAAATTATATAATTGTACTGCACCAACTGTAGCAGCTTTCTTTGATAAAAATAATATTTCCAGAAGATCAGCAGCAGAAACTTCTGCTATAACCGCCCAAAATCCAGAAACAATAAGAAAACAACGCAAATCAATGGCAACTCATAAGGAATATAAATTGCCGTCCGGTCGCATAATAAAATTACAAGGTTATGAACCACAATTTTTAGATTATTGCTTTAAAAATAAATTGATTAAAGAAAATGATTTTAATTTTGATACTATAATGAAATTTCCTTATAATACTAGTGACGGAAAACTTCATTATTATTATCCGGACTTTTATTTACCAGAATTAAACACCATAGTTGAAACTAAATCATGGTATATTTTAGAAAGAAAACAAAGTCCCGAAATTCAACTTCTTAAAGCACAAGCAGTGAAGAATGCAGGCTATAATTATCTTTTTATATTAGATAATGATTTTACACCTTTAGACAAATTTCTCATAGATTACCCTAAATAATTATATGAAAAAGAGCCACATTTATAAAAGATTTATAGGATTAGAGCCTCAAATATTAAAAGAAACGCCAGACCACATTTTAGTTGGTGGTGATATACATTCTTGGTTCGATAAAACAGCTACTCCTTTTATGATATTATCCGATGATAATGATAATAGTGTACTAATATACACAGATGCTCCTATTTCACACAAAAGAATATTAGAAATTATTTTTAATACCTTAATGTATTATAAAGCGAATTTAGCATCACTTATTAAAAAGGATATTTTAAAGGAGTATGGTTTAGGCGTTGTTATAAATAAACCAACCGAATTACCACATATAAAATATGGTGAAGTAGGAGAAATGATAAGTGATTATAGTCGTAATATTTATGACGAAAGATTTATCTTTGGTAGACTTTGGAAGATATCAGATAACAGAGTATATATTAGCATATGGGAAGATCCTAAAAATGCTAAACCATATAAATCATTATTTATAGATATGTTAAATACATTAGATATTGCACCAGCATCAACATTGTGGGAAATTAGAAATTCAAAACAACATAATGATTTTGACGAACATTTACTATCTTCGAAATTTTTTACAATGGATGAATTTTTCGATAGTGATACAGAACAAAAACCCACTATAAAGAAGCCACATGAAGTTGCAGGGTTAGGGAAAGCACTAGGAGTGGAAACACCTGGATTTGGAAGCTATAAGCAAGGTGAAATAGCCTCTAAATTAAAAATGCCATTTGCAAAATATCATGCTATGGTTAATCAAGAGTCGCTGGAGATGTAAAAGATGTCCTATAAAACTTACAAACAAGGGACCTTTCATCCCCATCACCCTGAAAAATATGATGGTAAATATCCCATATTCTATAGATCTAAGTTAGAATTAAATGCCTGTAGGTGGTTAGATGATAACTCAAAGGTTATGAAATGGGGCATTGAGAGTATTGCTATTCCTTATTATAAACCTAATAAAGATGGAAGCCCACCCAAGCAACATAGATACTATCCCGATTTTAATGTAACCTTTAATACTGATAAAGGTATACAGAAGTACATCATTGAGATTAAACCATATAAACAAACATTACCACCTGGAAAGCCTGGTAAGAAAAAGGCATCTACCATTTTTTATGAACAATACACTTATGCTGTTAATCAGTGTAAATGGGAAACAACACGGGATTGGTGTAAAAAGAATAACTACAAGTTTTTGGTAGTTACAGAAAAAGATTTACCCGATTATTAATATAATCAACATAAACTGGGTAAATAAATATAAGGATATAAACTATGTCAGAACCATTAAAATTATTAATTGAACAACCTACGTTTGACTTAGATGTTGTTTTAGAAGAAAAGAATAAAAATGAGCCCCGTGAGCTTTTCATTAGAGGTCCCTATTTAATGGCCGAAAAGAAGAACAAAAACGGACGTATCTACCAAATAGATGAAATGACCAAAGAGGTCGATCGCTATACAAATGAAATGGTTAAAACCTTTAGAAGTATTGGTGAGCTTAATCACCCAACTAGTGTTGAAGTAAATCCAGAACGTGCTTGTCATATGATTACCAGTCTTAAAAAAGACGGTAATTTGTTTATTGGGGAGAGCAAAATTTTAAGTAATCCAATAGGACAGTGCGTTAGAAGTTTGCTAATGGATGGTGTCCGTTTAGGAACTAGTAGTCGCGCCTTAGGTAAATTAGATGAAATGGGTGGAGCTAATCAAGTTAGTGATTTCCATTATATAGCTAATGATATTGTACATGATCCTTCCGTACAAGATGCCTTTGTAAGTGCAGTTTTAGAGTCAAAACAATGGATTCTAAAATGTGATGGAACAATTTGTGAGTGGGTACAGGCTCAACACGCTAATTTAGAAGAAAATTGCAGTAAGTTACCAACGCATGATAAAGACAAGTTTTTATTAGAACAAGTTTTATCATTCATTAATGCTTTAAAGAATGTATAAGAAGAATATTTCCGAAAAAATGATAAAAAGTAACACAATTGGAGTAAATAATTAATGAAATATGGAGTGTCTACATGAACGATAAGAGATTTTTATTAGAATTCATTAAAAATTTAAGTGAACGAGATTACGCTAAGGCTGATTCTTCTTTGCAATCTGCTATAAACGAAAAGATTAAGGCTCGTATCAAAAATAATTTGAAAAAGCCTAATGCTTGTGCATTAAATGGTGACAAATAATTTAGGAGTAAATATATGAAGGGCAAAATACAAGAAGTATTAGAGAAGATAGGCGGAGATGCCTTGACTGTAGAGTCAAAACAGGCAATTGCCGAAGCTTTTGATGTTGCAGTAGAAGCAAAAGCGCAAGAAAGAATTGATTTAGAGGTTCAGAATGCTCTTACACAATTAGATGAAGACCACTCTGCTAAGTTAACCAAGCTTTTAGAAGCAGTTGACACAGATCACACAAATAAGTTGGTATCTGTTGTTAAGAAGATTGATGAAGACCATTCCAACAAGTTAAAGACTATTATTAAGCGCTATAATGGTATTATTAAGGAAGAGGCAGCTAAGTTCCGTGATGCTTTCGTTGATGAAATTAGTAATTATTTGGAACTTTACATTGACCGTGCTATTCCAGCTCGTCAAATTGCTGAAGCAACTGAAAATACACAAGCACGTAGAATGTTAGAGCAAGTTAAGAAGATCGTATCAGTAGATAAGGCCTTTATTAATGAAAACGTTCGTGAAGCGCTACAAGATGGTAAACAGACTATTGATGATTTGCGCAACGAGTTAAACAAAACTATTAAAGAGAATGTTGAAATCAACAAGAAATTTAATATGGCTCATACAGCACTAATTTTGGAAAAGAACACCAGTTCATTCCCAAACGAGAAGAGAAACTTTGTAATGAGAGTTCTTAAAGATAAGAACCCTGAATATGTTAAAGAAAACTTTAACTACGTAGTTGAGATGTATAAGAGAGAAGAGGACGATGGCCGCGAGGTTATTAAAGAGGAAGCGCAACAACATGCCGTTACAAACAAAGTTGCAACTCCCAAATTAGTTCTTGAATCAATTGGCGAAAATGCAACATCTGAGACAGATAATTCTGTAAACGGTTATTTGGATGCACTAAGTCGTGTCGACTTGGGCAATAGAAAATAAATTTAAGAAGGAAATAAATAAAAATGAGTAGAGTAATAAAAAATAGTCCGGCTTATATAGATCAAGATCGCGCAGGAGCACTTCTAGAGAAGTGGGATCCTATTTTGAGCTATGAGTCAAAGAATGTCCCAGCAATTGAAGATGAGCAGTCTCGTCTTAACACCGCAATTCTTTTGGAAAACCAAGAGAGATGGTGCTTACGTGAATCTGGCAATGTCGCTGGTGGCGCAGGCGTGTTCGGTTACGGCCCAACACCTTTAACTACTAACGGTCAAACCGGTGGTAGCGTAGGTAATGTAGACTCTTATGCAACAGGCGATGCCCGTTTGCCTAAGGTTTTAATTCCCATGATTCGTCGTACCTTCCCTGAGCTTATCACTAACGAAATCGTTGGTGTTCAGCCTATGAGTGGTCCTGTCGGATTGGTATTCGCATTACGTTATCGTTATGAAGATACCGCATTGGGTGCAGGTCAACCTTGCAGTGATAGCGCCTGGGATACATCCGCATGTATGCCTAACGCATCAGCAAATTGGGCCCGTAGCCAGTCTGATGGTAAGGAAATGGGATATAACTATCTTAACACAGCTTACACAGGTGCATCAAGTGCCTCATTAAGCGGTTTAAGTGGTGTATTTGATATGATGACCGAAGATCAAGGTGTCGCACAGATGCTACAGAACTTCGAGTTCACACATAACATTCCTCAGGTTGTTATCAGTTTCGAAAAGACAGCTGTTGAAGCTGGTACTCGTAGACTAGCAGCCCGTTGGAGCGTCGAGTTAGAGCAGGATCTAAAGAACATGAACGGTATTGATATCGACAACGAAATCACTAACGCCATGAGCTATGAAATCCAAGCTGAAATCGATCGCGAAATGGTTATGCGTATGTGCCAAGCAGCTCTAAATGCAGGTATTAACGAAGGTTATAGCATTTGGAACGCAGCTTCAGCAGACGGTCGTTGGATGGGTGAGCGTAATCGTGACTTCTATGCCAAGGTTATTGTCGAAGCCAACCGCGTTGCCGTACGTAATCGTCGTGGAGCAGCAAACTTCATAATCGCAACACCTCGCGTGTGCGCAATTATGGAAATGCTTCCTGAATTCAAGATCATGCCTATGAACAGCTCCGTTAACTCCGGTAGCGTTGGCGTAGCCAAGGTCGGTAATCTAGGCGGTCGTTTCACAGTTTACCGTGATACACGTACCGATTCCCAGTATCTACGTTCTGTAGACGTCGCTGCAAAGCGCCCTGTCTTGGAATATTGCTTACTAGGCTATAAGGGTTCCGAGTATTATGATACTGGTATCGTATATGCTCCTTATGTTCCAGTAATGGTTCAGCGTACAATTGGTCCTAATGACTTCGCACCACGCGTAGGCATCATGACCCGTTATGGCGTAGTTGACCACTTGTTTGGCAGCAAATTGTACTACCACATCATCATCATCAAGGGCTTACGTGAACAAGGCGATTCCCCATGGAGTCCTATCACACGTAATGTCAATTACATGTAAGATTCGTTGTAAATCAACAAAAAGAAGAGGTTCGAAAGAACCTCTTTTTTATTTGCTTAAATTTAGGATTATTATATAATATATGTATGAGTGTTAAACCAAATTGGGACAAATATTTTATGGGGATGGCCGAACAAGCATCCACACGTTCTATTGATCCTCATTACAAAGTGGGTGCCGTTATTGTCTCAAAGGATAATAGAATTTTAAGTACAGGTTATAATGGGTTTCCTTCAGGTTGGGACGAAAAGAGTTTAGATTGGAATAATAAGGAAGAGCTTCGTCCTTATATAGTTCATGCAGAAATGAATGCCCTTATATACAGTCGTTGTTGCCTAAAGAAAGCAAAGATATATAGTACACTGTGTCCTTGTGTATCTTGTGTATTGTTATTGGGCGCTGCAGGTATAAAAAAGATCTATTATAGACAAGAATATAAGCACGATAAAAAAGTTCGTCTATTTTGCAAAAAACTAGGGATTAGCATCAAAAAAATAACATAAGCGCCATAAATACTTATACAAGGATTTATAAGATTATGGCAACAACGACAACGACTACGACTGTAGCTCCCACAACAACCACCACAAGTGCTCCTACGACCACAACAACTACAACTACAACCACTCTGGCACCTACAACCACAACTAGTACTACAACGGTTGCCCCTACGACCACTACAACCACTACAACTACGAGCACAACTACGACTACTAGCACAACACCTGGTCCAACGACTACAACAACCACGAGTACTACCACAACAACACCTATTCCTATTCCATCAAAATCTTTTTTAAGTAGAGCACTTCCAAGCCCTAATTTTAAGATGAATAAGGGGCCACGTGGACAATTAGCTGTTGAAAGACAATTAAATCGTAAACGCAGATAACCAATATACGTGCATAAATAAATTTGCGAATAATTATTAGTATATGAATAAACTATTAACTATTGGCATGGCAACTTATGATGATTATGATGGTGTATTCTTTTCGATACAATCGCTTAGAATGCACCATGATTTATGTAATACGGATCAAATTGAATATATTGTTGTAGATAATAATCCCACAAGTCCAAGTGGGCAAGCAACTAAGAAATTTGTTGAAGGAATTAAAGGAAAATATATTCCTTATACAGAAAAGGTATCCTCTTTTAACAAATACCTAATTCCTAATTATGCAAATGGAAAATATGTTCTAATAATGGACAGTCATGTTCTTTTAGAAAGAAATTCTATTGATAGTCTCCTTCAATATTATAAAGATAATCCTAATTGTAGGGACCTAGTACAAGGACCACTTGTATATAATGATTTAAAACACATATCTACACATTTTGATACAGTTTGGCGTGGAGATATGTATGGTATTTGGGCAACAAACAAAGAAGCTAATGAAAAGGGACTACCTTTTGAAATTCCTATGCAAGGAATGGGACTATTATCCTTTGAAAGGGAGTTTTGGCCTGGAATCCACCCCAATTTCTTTGGATTTGGTGCTGAAGAAGGATATATTTCTGAGAAATTTAGACAAAATGGCGGAAAAAACATTTGTCTTCCACAATTAAGATGGATGCATCGCTTTGATAGACCCGCTGGTGTCAAATTTAGACTAGCACTTGAGGATAGAGTATGGAATTATTTCATAGGATGGTTGGAATTATATAAAGATCCTGAAGATCAACGCATAAAAGACATATATAATCATTTTAAAGACAAAATACCAGCAGGTCGTATAGACAGTATATTAGAAAAAGCAATTAAAGGTGAAAAAACATGGCAATAGAACATTATGATGACAAATTTTTTAAAGTAAGAAAAGGATATATGGGACGAGTTCCTATTATGTGCCAGGGTATTGTTGATATATGGAAACCAAAGACATTATTAGACTTAGGAGCAGCTATTGGTGATACAGTTCAAGGATATATTGATCGAGGCGTAGATGCCAAAGGTATTGAAGGTAGTGATAGTTGTCTTCCTTATCTTATTTGTGCACCTGAGAAAATGCTTATACAAGATTTGTCTAAACCATTAGATCCTATGCCTGAAAAGGTAGATGTTGTAACTTGTTTTGAAGTTATTGAACATATTGAACCTGAGTTTATAGATATTATGATGGATAACATAACTCGGCTTTCAGATATTCTAGTTATTAGTATTTGTTGTTATGGTCCCACCACAAAAATACATCCTAGTATAAAACCTGAAGAATTTTGGTTAGAAGAGTTTATTAAACGTGGATTTGAGAGAAAACCTGAAAAAGAAGAACAACTTAAACAGATATGGAAGCCTATAGAACATAAAGCGGGCATAAAAGAACCTTACAAGAATTTAATGGTATGGGAGCGCAAGAATAATGTCTAAATTATCGGTAATAATACCATTTTGTAACGAACATCCTCAGGTTCTTTTTACTATACAGAATATTGCACAGGAATTAAGAGATAGAGCTGATTTTGAGATAATTGCTGTCAATAATTATTGTGATGATGTAGCAAAACAGGGACGAATAGAAGATGATGCAGGAAATGCTATTAAATCCAGTGTTCCTGGTAATAAATGGTTAAAGTATCTTACTTATACTGATAAACTTTCACATTGGCAATCAAAGAACCTAGCAGTTAAAAATTCTACTGGAGATATTTTAGTTTTCATAGATGCCCATTGTATAGTAGCAAGAGATGCCCTATTTAAGATGTTTGATTATTATAGTCAACATCATGAAGAATTAAATGGAACTATACACCTTCCATTGACCTATAAAATATTAGAATCCCGAAAACTTATTTATAAACTCCAAACAGATATAGATAAAGGAATAGTTCATTATACTTTCACGGGTTATAGAGATAGTGATGTTCCTTATGAAGTTTCTTGTATGTCTTCTTGTGGTTCTATGATGACTCGTAAGATTTATGACCAAATAAATGGATGGCCAACAGAATTAGGGATATATGGCGGCGGCGAAAATTATTTAAACTTTGTATTAGCCATTTTGGGTAAAAAGAAATGGATTATGCCTGGTGGTGCCCTTCATCATCATGGTGACAAAAGAGGGTATAATTGGAATGCCACCGATTTCATTAGAAACAGAACTATTGCATCATATATGTATGGTGATCAAGAATTGGCACGAAAATATATAGATAATTCAAAAGGAGATAAACAAATATTGGATAACATATACAATGAGGTTATAATAAAGTGTCAATCACATAGAAATATTATAAAAGCGCAACAAGTAATAAATATTGAAGATTGGTTAAAAAATCATATATGATTGGGTAAATAATATAGAAGGATAAAATAATTTTATGGCAACAACTACAACTACATCTACAACAAGTACTACAGTAGCCCCAACAACGACTACTACAACCACTTTGGCTCCAACGACTACAACCACTGTAGCCCCAACGACTACAACCACTGTAGCCCCAACGACTACTACAACCCCAGCTCCAACAACGACTACTACTACCCCAAGTGGAACAACTACAACTATTGATCCATGGGATGAAATAGTTGCAAATGGATATACTAAGAGAGAGTATGCTTCGTCATTAGAGTACGAAGGTCGTTCTTAAACATCTATAACGTCGATACACTCGGCAGACTGGGCTTGGAGTAATGTATTAGCATTATTGACCAAGCCCTTTATTATTTCCTCTCGGGTGGCAATTAATACATTTGTTTGATGGGTAGGGGGAAGTACCCTTTGAAGATCCATCTGCTTAATTTCTTTAGCAGCTTTAGTCTTCTTGTTTTGTAGGTTAATCTTATTAACCGTATTTAAAGAATCATTTACAGCTCTTATCAAACTAGAGAATGATTCTATCTCTTCTGCATCATAGCTTTGAGAAACAACGTCCTTTAAGGACTCAACTGACATTAGTCCCAATTGGACTAGTTTGGCAGCATTCTGCAATACATATTTGTTGACATCATCATCTTCCAATTCAGGGAGAGGAGGAGGTGGTGGTGGAGTGAACGGAGCTTTCTGCTTTTCGTTCTTCAATTCTTTCAATAAATCATCTAGTTCATCTGTCATATAATACTATTTACCTCCGTTGCTTTATTATGCAATTATGATACTATAGATATAGGAGTTTAATCAATGAAATTAAAACAAATAAGAACCTTGAAATTAAAGGAATATATAGTAAAATTAGAACAAGAAGAAAACGAGTTATTACTTGAGATGGGCCGTAAAGGAATAGTACAAGATGATAATGAATGCATCAATTACGCCATCAAAATGCTAATAGAGAAACATATGTATGATGGAGATAGTATGTCGGATTTCTTAAAAGATAGAAGCGAAATGCAGGAGCAATTAAATGAGACACGTTAAAGTAAATGTAGAGGGATATGGTACGTTTGAAATCAATGCAGACTCTATTGGTGAGTTAATGAGCTGGTTAGCTCGTAATCGTGCAGTTGCAATTAGGCAAGATAATGTCGTTAGGGAAGTCAAAGACAATCAGTTCACTGGTAGAACATTAATTTCGGAATAATATACTTGATAAAATTTATTTTAATGATCAGTCATTTTATTTAGAAAGAAAATATAAAAAATATAAACAACAGTTAACTGAAAGGAACATTAATGAAAGTAAAGTTTTATAAACGCCACCCAAATGCACAATTACCTAAAAGAAATCATGGTAATGTAAATGTATTAGGCACAGGAGATACAGGATATGATGTATATGCAATTGAAAATTGCAACATACCCCCTAATGGATCGACCATAGTTGAAACTGGTATAGATGTTGCATATATAGAACCGGGTTATTGGTTTTTAATAGCGCCCCGATCAGGCTTGGGATTTAAACATAGTTTACAACCCCATTTAGGAACTGTAGATAATCCTTATAGGGGTAATTGTAGTGTTAAATTGTATAATTTTTCTAATAATCAATATAATGTAGCAAAAGGTGATAGAATAGCACAATTAATATTTTTTCCTTTAATTGAGGCGGATATAGAATGGACCGAAACCGTCGAAGCAACACATCGTGGAGACAAGAACCTAGGTAGTAGTGGGAAATAGCGTATAACGCAGGATAACAAGCAATATGAATGATATATTTGATGGTGTCTGGGTTCTTAAATATAGTCCTAAAACCTTGGATGACTTAATTGTCAGTAAGGAGAATAGGGAGTTCTTAAAGAGCATTAAAAACAAGCAAGAAGTCCCCAATTTAATGCTTTATGGTAGTCCTGGTATTGGTAAGACTCTTGCCACTAAGATTATAGCAACAGACTTGTTAGATTGCCAGTATTTATACATTAATGCATCTGAAGAGAATGGTATTAATGACATTAGAAGTAAGGTTATGACCTTTGCTCAAACACGCTCAATAGATGGTAAGTTAAAGTTAGTTATATTTGATGAAGCTGATGGACTTACACACCAATCACAAGATGCACTTCGTAATATTATGGAAGAGTATCTTGGAACAACACGATTCTTATTGACTTGTAATTATATGTCTAAGGTTCGTCCTGCATTACATAGTAGATGCCAAGAATTTGATATGACACCTCCATTTGATGATGTCTTATCACGTTGTGTTAAGATTCTAAAGGCAGAAGGGGTAACAGTTGCTGATGAACAAAAGGCTAAGTTAGTTGATTTAATTAAACGAACTTATCCAGATATTCGTAAATGTATTAATCGTCTCCAGAAGAACGTTGTTAATGGTGAATTAGTCATTCAAGATCTTAACAATGCAGATACCTTTACATATGACATATTAGATATGTTAAAGTCAAAGAAATCTCCTATGGAAATTAGAAGTAAGATCATAGAAAATGAGATGAACTTTAATAATGACTATCATCTTTTATTAAGATCATTATTTGATCAAGTCTATAGTGATGATATGCCTTTTGATAAGAAGAGGGTAGCAATAATGTATCTTTGTGAAGGTATGTATAGACACAATCAAGTTCTAGATGCAGAAATTAATGCATTTAGTTGTATTGTTCAACTATCAGAATTATTAGGCTACAAGTAATAACTTATCGGTTACGTGGTTGTCCACCAACTGATTGATAACGGGATCTTTGTCCACTACCGGAATTGTATCTACTGTTATTACCACGGTTTCCGCTTGTAGATCTATATACTCTATCACCAAGACCTTGACCAGCAGCACCTACAATATTACCAACAGCACCACCTATTGAATTAGCCAATCCATTACCGGCTCCTTCAGCTGTATTCAAACCTGTGTTCTGTAATATGTTTCCTAATTGACCACCGAAGTTTTGTGAACCACCGCTCCATGTTTGTGATTGAGTACGGGGTGAGGATCTCATTGGATCAACATAGTTTTGATCATTAGGATTTTCAGACTGTTGCGGATAAGATTGTGGACCTTGTTGATAAGGTTGCATTTGTTGAGGCTGTTGCCATTGGCTTTGTGCATAGGCATTATAACCTGCATCTCTATCATTTCTTCTATTATATCTATCATTATCCTGTTGATCTAATCTTCTTTGTGTATTATATTGATCATTATCCATCTGTTGACGTCTAAGGTCCATTAATGCAGCAAAACGTTGATCATCAGGACGTCTTTCTTGTTGTTTCATTACGCCTTGTGCAGTTTGTGGATCATGTTCTTGATAACCCTGTCGATCAGTATATCCACCCGGTTCATCTATGCCTGGTTCATTTGCAAAAGCTTCTTGTTCCTCAGGTGACCATGTAGTTTCAGTTGGAGTGGTTGGAGCAACTGTTGTTTCAGTTGGAGTAGATGGAGCTTCAGTTGTAGCGGTTGCATCTGTAGGGGCCATTGTTACCTCAGTTGGAGTAATTGGAGCTACTGTTGTTGCAGCCGCCGGAGTACCTGCAGGTTTTACAACTGCTTGGATTCTAGGTATTACACCTTGTATCTGTTCAGGAGTTGCATTAGGATAAACTCTCTTAATTGCAGCCTCCAAAGCAGTAGGATCAGCAGTAGTTACATCTATACCTAACCTTTTTGATATAGATTCGGGGGTTGCCTTAGTTGGAGTACCCACAACAGGTTTTGCACCTTCAACAGTACCCGATTCATTTAAAATATTAGAATAAGCTTCAGACAACATTTTTTCATCACTAACTCTTACACTATCATTAAGCTTTTTAGGTTTTGTAACTCCTTTAGTATTACCACCACCAGGCTTATTATCGTCCCATTTATTAGCATTAGCTAATTTGGTGTTTTTAGTTGCAAGATTCAAATCCTTAGACATTCTCATATAATCATCAGCACCCATGTCACCTTTAGCATTACCATCTTTGTCAAACTCTGTTGGATCGGGACTCATTCTCTTTAAACTATCTGGAACTTCTTCATAAAAATCATTATCAATGTATTCTACAACATCCATAGGGATAGTAGTAGGATTAACCCAGTTTGCAGGACTAATTTCTTGAACAACATCAAGAAATGCACCAGTTGGATTATCTGGACTACCAACAACACTAAAGGAAGTATCAGGATATGTGGTTTTAACAGCGCAAATGCGAAGATTAACATCGCTATCCATAAAGTCTTTTATTCTTTGTTTATATTGTTCTGACATACCCTTAATATATTCATTATTAAGAGCACCTTTTTTAATTTTGACATGATCCCCAATTAAAAATCCACCTTGTTGGAATCTATTAAGAGCGGCTTCAGCTAAAACTTCATATCTACCGGAAAATTTATTCATATTACACCTTTATATTATTTACCCTATAATTGTACTTATTATGGATAATTGAGCAGCAAATTTAATCCGCACACATAAATATTTACATATGAATGCTCTTAAATTCGACAATTTAAAAAAACCAAGACCAAAAGGTAATGTATTTTCTGATTATACTTATGTGGACATACATTTAGATTTAGAGTATGACCGAAATGGCCCCATTATAAATAAAGAAGATGAATCAACTAATAGAGACTTACGTATTAGTCCAGATGAACATGCAATTAAAAATAGTTTAGTCAATTTATTTAATACGCGCCCCGGACAACGTATATTGTTGCCAGAATATGGAACAGATCTTATGGGCATGCTATTTGAGAGTGTTTCCCAATTTAAAGGTAAGGCACTTGGCAATCATATTTTATATGCTATAGAAAAATGGGAAAAACGTGTGACAGTAATTAAGGTAAAGGTAATAGCCCAGCCTGAAGAACACCAATATAGTTTGGTAATTGCAGTATCTATTCCTTCATTAGGTAACAAACAAACTAATTTAACAGGGGTAATTACTAATGAAGGCTTTAGTGAAACTAATAGCAGTGAGTATATATAAGAGGTAAAAAAATGGCAGAATTTTCAATACCAAGGGATGGATATTTGTGTTTTGATTCATTCACTATTAAACAACACATTAAAAATGCATTGAATAAAGGCGGAGTCTTTACAGATCAAAATTATGAAGGTAGTTACATATCTACTATTATTGATATAGTAGCATACACGTTCCATGTCTTAATGTTCTATTTGAATAAGACCAGCACAGAAACTATGTTTACTGAAGCTCAGTTATATGAAAATATTAACCGCATTGTAAAAATGTTAGATTATAAGCCATTAGGATATTTTACATCCATTTTATCATTTGAATTGGGTGCCAATATTGAAATTCCTATTGGTCCTCATACAATTCCAAGATATTCATATTTAATGGCTAATGGTATTCCATTTACCTTTGCAGAAGATATAACATTTGTCAAATCAACTGATGAATATGAAATGCTTGAAGATATATCAAAAAGTAAATTACTGTATCAAGGTATTTGGAGAGAATATCCTGTATATACTGCAATTGGTGATTTAAACGAAATAGTATATTTAACACCTGGAAAAAATGTTTCAATTGATCATTATAATATTGATGTGTATGTAAAATCAGCTAGTACAAATAAATGGGTTAAGTGGGATAGAGCCATGTCATTATATTTAGAAAATGGTTATTCAACAAAATATGAAATACGTTATAATGAGGCTAAACAATATGAAGTCAAATTTGGTAATAATGTAAATGGACTGAAATTAGAAGCTGGAGATCAAATTGCCATATATTATTTGGAAACAAAACTAAAAGATGGTGAAGTCGGCGTAGATGCTATTCGCAATAAGAAAATGAAAACATTTAAGGCTGAACAATTTTTAGAAATTATGGCAGATATAAATGAAGACCAAAATTTATCGTTTGCTAATGACAGTATATTGTACAATTTAGATTTTAGCAATAGTGGTATTTCTACTTATTCTTCACCTGAAGAAGATGTTGATACTATTAGGCAAAATGCACCAGGTGTATTTAGATCACAATATAGATTAGTAACACAAGCGGATTATAATACCTTTATTACCACAAACTTTTCAAGATTTGTTCATGATGTTCAAATATTTAATAATTGGTCATATTTATCAGAGTATTTGAAGTATTATTATGAATTAGGATTACCCGATCCTAATAATTTGTCACGTGTATTATATAATCAGATCAATTTCGCTGATGCATGTAATTTCAATAATGTATATGCATTCATAGTTCCAAAAACTATTTCTGATTCTATTGGTATTGAATATTTAAGCCCTGCCAATAAACAATTAATGATTAGTACTATGGATAACATCAAAACAATGACATCAGAAATTATAATAATGGATCCTGTTTATATGTCTTATAGTGTATGCGCACCTAAAGCAAATCCAACATTAGAAGATGCAGATAATACTATAATTGAAATTCTTAAAGATCCTACATCAAAAAGAGATGATGAAAGTATCATACAGGATGTTATATTAGTATTTGAAGATTATTTTAGAAGAGAAAATGTTAGTCTTGGGCAAACTATAAATGTTATCCAAATGACAGCAGATATTTTAAGTATACCTGGCGTTAAGAAAATATTCACTAAGTTTAAAGATGGAACAGGGTTCGAAGGATTGTCCTTGTTACAATGGAATACGGTTTATCCCGAAGCAGACATGGAAGTTATATTTAGTAACAGAACATTGAGTAACTTTATGTTCCCAGTATTTAATGATTCAACAATAGATACAGGAAAAATAGTAATAACATCAGGTAGTGAAAAAGATTATCAAACAATTGAATACTAATGAATATAACATTTAATACATATCCAACAACTACAATGCCTAGTGTTTGTGCTGGGCCTTTTACGGTTTCATTTAGTGCAAGACCTATAGCGTGTTGTGCTGAATATGAATTATCTTTATGTGCATATGATTCAAATTCATACTCACATTATAGTGTTCAAGATGAAGATAGGTTGTATTTGATTCCTCGTTGGAGATTTTTAGATACAGATTTTAATATAGTTTCAAGTCTTCCAATATCCACAGTTTCTGGTGTTGATGGAATTTCAGGAACAGCAAGTTTTTGGTATATTGATGATATGCCTGCTCCTGATATCAAAATAAATGTAGAAGTAAGGAATATAATAAATTATCCTGTATCATCTTGTAATATAAGTGCTATAATGGGTACCACATCAGCATCTGATATGATATCATTATCAGTAGGAGAGTGGACACCACAATTAGTAAAATATACAAGTGATGGAATATCGGATATTAGTGCTAAATGGACTGAACATCCTATTAAATGGTATGCAACGTTACACCAAGAACTTTCAGGTCCTATAATTTTTAGTTATTCATATAATCTAACAAGTGATTTAGTTTCAGTTAGTTCAGAATTTTGTCCATTAACAGCTGAAGTTTTATCATTTGATAAAAGTGGTAATTATGGTTGGATAGATGGAAGTTGTATAACTGATTTATCATCATTGAACGCATCAATAACTGGTAATGCAATTCTAACTAATTTGACATCTATTACTGGAACTAGCAATGAATTTAAAATTAGACCATTTGAACAACCATTTGAAATAAGAAGACTAAATGAAAGTTGGGATGCAACTAAGAGTATTAAATCCTATGCAATAGGTCCTCATATGAATATTAAGTATTCGTTATGGGATGAATTTGTTGGACATAGCGTTGGTCAGGCGGTTCCTGGACAACAATTAGGAAGAAAATCATATGAACGCATTGCAAATTTCCCTGCTAATCATATAGATATAGACCAATCTAACGTTAAACAGTTATATTCATTGGCACAATATTTAGATGTTCCTATTGATGAGTATGATTTGAATTATCCACCCGAATTACAGCGTCTATTGGATATTGGTTCTGTAAGTCATAGTAAACTATGGGGTGAAATTGTAAAATGTAATTTGAACATTACAGATGATCAAATATGTCCTCGTTGCGGATATAGACATACTAATTTAGGTGAACAAATATCAGATCCTTTTACTTATACTGTAACGGCCGGTGTTCCTTTTATTCAACATGATAAATTTAATTTAAGTCCAGATGGATGGACAATAGAATATCCACCAATGTTTATACGTATACCATGGGAAATTGTTAATATTAATGGACTTAGGGGAACCCCCGCTACTTTATCTACAAGTGATAATGGTCAATATATAATACTATGTAATGGAACTGGTGTATTTGCCAATCACTATATGAGTAATGATTATGGAGAAACTTGGAGTAATGTTACAGCAGGTGGATATATTGCATCTGTAAATGTTAGCCCATCAGGAAAATATATGACACTTGCATATCAATCTACCACCATAAAATATTCTGATGATTATGGTGACACATGGTCAACATTAAGCCTTCCATATTATAATGTTCACTTCGGTGCAATTAATAATGTTCAAATAAATGATGCAGGTGATATGATAGAACATTGTCATGATGCAAGTTCTAGTCATCAATATGTGTATTATAAATCACATGAACAATCCACATGGCCATCCAGATTACAACATTTTGCAATAGAATATATGCCAATTGGATGGTCACCAAGCCCATCGTTTAATTATTATGCATTTAGCAATGCTAATCTTTCTCACAGCAATTTAACAATATATGATTTAGAAAATAACATTATATCATCTTCTAGATATGTATTACCTGTTGGTGCAGAAATATTAAATATGTCTGATGATAAAAGAGTATATATATTTGATAGACCCAATTCAAAATTATATTATATAGATGAAAATGAAACCATTTTACATCAGATAACAATATCACCAGAAATAACAAATATAGATAAGATAAAGATAGACTATACAGGACAAATTATAGTGATTATTACTAATACACAAGAATTGTGGAATAGTTATGATGGTGGAACTACATACGTAAAATTTGTTCCTTCAATAACATTTAATCATATTATAGATATGAGTGAATCTGGAGAAACACAGCTTATTCATGCTGATGTAACTAGGTTGCTTAGAAAAACAGATCGATTTGAACAATTTTTTACAATAAATCATGAATTCAGTATGTTATGTAATACTGATGACTCTACATATGAATTCGTATCATCATATCCAATGACCACATTAACAGCATATGATATAGATTTATGTAGTTACTATGATTATTATGAATACATTAATGATTATCCACGTTTAGAAACATGTAAACCATTAGCTAGTGCATATATTCAAGCAGCTGGAGTCATTAATAGAAACGATGAATATAATACCTTAGATGTTTATGCAGTTTCATCTATAGAGGATTGGTTTGGAGATGATGGAAAGCTTCAAGAAGCAATAGAATATGAATTGTTAAGGGGTTTACAGTTAAATAGTCAAACATGCAACGTAAGTAGTTAAATATGGCAAAAATTTTATCAAAATATGTTAATTTACCAGATACAAGTCAAGAAATTGAATATGCATCTCAGAAAGATTATATTGAGGCATTATCCTATAACCCTAAATTAAAACCAAAGAATGATTTAGAGCGACCTTATTCATTTAGGGCGTGGTATGATACGAGAAGCAATATAATTCCAGGACAAGAATATGATTTGTATAATCAATATTTAACAGATTGGTATTTAGATAGAGCAGAATCGGGTATTTCTACAAATATTGATACTCAACAGGCATATTTAGATATTTTAAATCAATTACAATCATCATTTAGAGACGAATTAACACAAAAAGCACTAGATGTTAATGATCCTGCAGAGTTAATAAATGAAATACCTAAATATGCAAAAAAGATTAAAGATATTGCTAGATATTTTATTTTAAAAAGGGAATCAATCAGAAAAGCCAAGTTAAAATATAACATGGTTGGTACTAATCAAGCATTAGAAAGATTATTGTATGGATATTTATTAAAGGCATTTACTAAAAATGAAATTAATACTGCTGTTTCAACTATAGATCTACCAGAATTATCAGCTTCACAAAATCTTCAAATTGTTATTGAGGATCTATATGATGATTCGTCATATTTTGATAGGGACCCTCTTGCACCATTATCATCTTATTTTATAAACACAAATACTGTATCATCTTATTTAACTGGACACAATATAAATACAGAAGATGAATTTGAATGGTTGTATAATACAGGCGTTTCTCAGTTATGTGCAGATAATCCATTATTGTGGGTTGTAGATGATGTATTGTTACAATATAATAATGGACTACCATTATCAGCAATAGAAGACGCAACAACAGAAATTTTAAATGATTATAATAGGATTAAATTAACCCAAAAATATCTAGGAACAGATCAATATATTATATCTGGTGGATATTATATTGCTCCATCTAGTATAATTTCAATGAATATGGTATCAGGAAATAATTGGTTCTGCTGGCCAAGTGGACAAACTGTTCTAACTGTCAACAGCAGTAATTTAGTTGATTTGCCAATAAATGAAACTTCACTAGTATCTGATGGAGCAACATCAAGCTATCATTACACTTCATCGGATGTAATATTTGTAAGACATAATAATGAATTAAAGGGTGCTTGGTTACAATCACCAAGTATTAGTACCACAACAATAAACATGTCAGCCGAAATGTTAGCTTTTAATAAGACAGAATTTGTATATCCATTCCCTGGTTATGGATTAATGGGCGATGATATTGAATGGACAGGAAGACAATACAATAATTTAGATAAAACCTTTTATTTCTTAGAAAAGAATTACCAAACAGAAATTCTAAACAATTATTGGAGAGATAGATTACCCGATACTAGAATTATTTCGCCTATAAGTCTTAGTAGTACCAATTTAATAATGAATGGTGCTCATGCTGGAACTGGTGTATTAGATTCTGATATGATTATTGTTATGCTTAATTTTAGTCCCGAAGAAACATCACATAACGATACGGTTAGTGCAGCTTGGTTATATGCAAGTGGTGGAACACCTGTGTGGTGTAAGGCTATAGTAGATAGGCTTTCAACAAATGAATATAAAGGATATGATATTTGGCATGGAAATGTATTAACATTTGATCCATCTGATTTAGTATTACGCCCTGATATGCATATTCAATATTATAATAGCGGAACATCTTTTACTTGGGTACAGTCTGCTACTGAAGAAGTATATACATATGGTACACCTGAATGGAAACAGTTATCTATTAATACTATAGGTAATGTATTGAGTGTTACAGGAACAAATATAACCTCTGATATTATATTTTCTACTGAACCTAATAATCCTCAAGAAGTTAACTATTATGCAGTTAAACCTTTTCAATGGAATCAGGTAGTTTTAGATAGTACTTTAGGATTACCCCCAACTGGAGGAAATTGGGCTCCTATATTGAGTGGTGATTTAGTATTGGCAAATAAACCATATGCACATTTAACTAATAGACATTATCCAACATATGCATCTGTTCCATATATTGGTAATTTGTACTCAATAAATGAAGCAGGTGGATACATGACACCTAAAAATCTTGGAGCTAGTATTGCTTTAACACGTAATAACATTAATGTGTTAGAAACAAGAGGACAAATAGATCCTAATGCCAATATTTTTCAATCAACTGATACTTATAATAATGATTATGGTCTAACAAAAACCAATCAATATACTCCAGTATCTACTATAGAAGTAGATTCTGAATGGATAAAATCACAATTTATTGAGGGTAATAAAAAAGGAATGGTATTTAATCCTTTGACTTATCAAGAATTTATTCCATATCAGGCAAATTATGAATCTATTGGTAGAAATAAACTAGGCATATTGCAACAGCAGGATAACTACAATCAATATGAAAATATTGCTTTAAATTTGAGCGGATATAGTTTAAAACAATGGGATAATGATATATTTGGCAACCAATATGCATTATATGAAGATACTGATAGTAATAAGACATTTTGGGTTAGAAATCTACTAGGAGAATCAAATGTTGGATATATTGGACTTTCCGGTGTATATGAACATGTTGTTCCAATATATGAGAGTATAATTGGATCCAGTGTAACCAATGAAGAATTTAATAGTTTAATATTATCATTCAGAGTATTTTTTGATACAATTGAATTTGTTTTACCAGAAGCAATAGTTATGGTAAAATTAAACATTGATTTAAATAATGGTAATATATATTCTTCGGCAAATGATGTTAATACAATTAAAATTGAAAGTAATATGTTCTATATTAACCATTATTTCTTCCCTGAAGACAAGACTGTTACATTAGGCTTTTTATTATGTTGTGAAGATTATCAAATTAGACCATTGTTATATTCACTTGATTTGGAAACAAATAATCTATCAATTATATATAATAAATATTCTGATTTAACCGTATTTGATACGCTTATGTTTACCAATATAGGTGTTGTTGATTCAGCTGCTATTACATATGATAAGTTAAGATTAATATATAACGTGTCATTTGTTCATAAAAAACCTGGCATTGGGATGTATATATGTTCTATAAATATGGGGCAAATTGGTAATACATATGAAGTTTTAAGCTCTAAGATTATTGAACCGATAGCGTAGAAAAAGCTGGTTATTGGTATAAATAATTTATATGTCAGATCAATATTATCAGTTATATGCACGATTTACTAATGTTACCCCATTAACAGCTGCAAGCCCTGTTTATCCTTCAGCTTTTAATCATAAATTTGGGTTAACATGGAGTTATCCTAGCCAAACACATAGACCTATTCAATATAGGCATAATATAAAGGCAGTTCGCATATATCGCTATATTGGTAATAAAAATGAATGTATTGATCCATATACCATACCTGATCCTCCATCAGAATCTATTCCTTTTGAAGGCAATATTTCAAATTCGAGAATAATATTTAGTGCAGAACAAGTAGATGCTAGTACGGTTTCTTGTTCGGCCTTTTCATATGATGGAACAGGATATCATATAGCAACTAATGTTGTGCCAGGTACAACATTGCTATCTAATGTTACATCATATGTAGATGATCTATCTTCCTATTATAATACTGATAGGGATTTATTGATATCACACGATCTTGATAGTGGAGGTTATGATGATAAAAAACTATTAAATGAAATATATACAACTGAAAGACCTATTGTTTATCAGATAGCTACTTATATTGGTGATGTTGAAGATTTAGTTCCTTATGTAATAGCACCTTATACTACAGAAGATAAGATTGCGTGTTATTCTAGCAAGACACAAGTTCGCCATGATGTTTTAAATTACGAATTTGATATGATGTGGTCTACTCAAATTGATAGAGCAGGAAATAGTGGTAATAGTATTTCTCGTACTGCAATGGATATTGATGCACTATATAGATTAGATCAAAGAGATGTTCATAGAAGACCAATTGGCCGTGGGGGTTATGCTTGGGTATCTTGTAGAGGTGTTGGTGGCAAGATATTTAGATTTAATTTGTCAAATGGTATTCAATGTGGTATTGGTGAAAACCCAGACCAGGATAACTGGAGATATAATGAAGGTGCACCTGCAGGATTCCAAGCTCAAAATTGGGGTCACGGAATTACTGTGGATATTAATACTGGTAATTGTTGGTCTGGAGCATGCCAAGGAAGCATTTGGAGAATTACAAATTCATATCCATCAGGATTAACAACTCAAATATTACCCGGCACTAATATTGGTACATCAAGTCTTATTGTTTATAGACCAACATCATGGTATTCATCACCTGGTGGAAATTATGGTGCATGGGAAGGTTTTTTAAATGAAGTAAATTATAATGATAATGGATGCATGCATAGAGAAACGGGGTGGAGAAGATTTCGCGCCGGTGGTAGTGCAGGAACAACAGATACACCCGTAACATATCAGTCTGGGATATATGGAGCAATTAACAATAGAACAAACAAACAATGGATTTCATTTTGCATTAAAGAATTTGTAGCCACTTCTCCTATATATTTTAAAGATGGCGGTTCTATTACTATTGATGGTTGTACAGAAGAACAACATATTATAATTAAGTCAAAAGCTTATCCGTATCCTGCTATATCTTCAAGTACTTGTGGTGATCTTCAAGTAGTTAGTGATACTACATTTTGTGCTAATAACAGTTCTGCCACTGTTGATTCATGGTCTCAATATTATGATTATTATGGTTCACCTGGTGCTGTACAATGGGTAAATGTATCAACCAATAAACTCAGTAGTTTACAAATTTTAACTTCACCAGGTTGGTCCTATAGTGACACTTGGTCGGATTATAACACAAGGATTAATTTATTATCAAAACCATATTGTATAAATTTGGCACCTAATGGAAAGGTATTTACAAATAACGAACAAATATCATCATTTGATCTATCAAATAATTATAACGACGATTTTACAAGATATAATTTAAGCCGTAATGGTGAAGGTATAACAGCGGATCTATATAACTTTTATCCTAACACTGGATCTGATATAGATGACTACTATATTATATATAATGATCAAGGTAGTGGTAATATATATCAAAAAGGTATTGATGAAAGTGGCTTTGTTACTGGTACTACAAGTATTGCTGATGTTGGAGTATCTGGTGATGAATATGAAGTTAAAGCTGTGGAAATTGATGATACTAATAATGTTATTGGTTTGGGAAGTAAGCGTACTAAGATTTATAGAATGAATACTGGTACAGATTTTCCTGTTGAAGGTAATTGTCGTTATCCTAATATTGCATTAGAAGATCAAGCATTTTCAGTAACTAATACTCGTGAAATAGAATGGTTCTTAACAAGAGATCATGAGGTAATGGATGATACAACATCTAAATTATTCGACGGAAGTGAACAAACAGCCAAAAAGGCTTGGTTGAGTCTTGTAGAATTTAATCGCAGAGAGGCAGACCATGATTCTAATACTGGTGATGCAGATATTAGCATACCTGATGTAGATAGTAGAGGTTGGCATCCTTTAAATGATACTAACACCTATAAATATGGTATTAGAATTAAACCAACATATTATAATATAGATGATTCAAGTAGTACACTCATTACCAACCCAACAAACATAATCAATTTAATACGTGAATGGGCTAAAACATATGCATCACAAAGTTTTGGTGCGGGATTAGGTTATAAACAAAATAGATATGGTCGTTTATTACACCCTAATTTTGGTCGTAGTACACCATCAACTGGTTGGTATGCCGGCTCAGGTAATAATATAGTTTCTACTGGTTCTATTGAAGAGCATAACGGGTATTACAGATTAGAAAAGACAACAGATTGGGGTTATGTTGAAGCATATAACCAATTTACTGCACATAAGTCATATCCTGTTTCAGAATCCTTATATAACTATGATTTAATACATCCTAGTATATCTTTGCCAAAAATGTATCTAAAATGCACAGGTGATAGTACATTAGGATTTATAGATGACATTCCGTCATGTTATGTATGGCCATTTTATAAGGATAGTGGACTTACAATAAATACCACAATTTCTGCTTATGATAATGTTCCAGTAGACTTTACATTATATGCAAATCCAGGTTCATTTATTGTTAGGGATTGGTATTTTAATACAGATGATTATGATGAAAATAAATCTCAACCTATAATGCCATATTATACCCATTTTACAAGAATAAATGAAGCATATAATTCAAATATAACTACATATCTTACATCAACAGATGTTGAATATACTTATAACACACCTTCTATGGGTGGTAGAATATACTTAGATAATACATTTGATAATCCTTATGATACTGAACATAATGCATTACCAAGAAAAACTAAATTACCGTTACATAGAAATGGTGCATTTATTGCAACTGCTTGGACATCTGCATTAGACATATATAGTAATACAAGTGGAATATGGACTTGGTGTGCCAATAAGGTAACAACATTTAATTACCTAAATTCATGTGCAACATATAGTCCTAATTTATTAAGTCCACCTATTACGGCTGTGCCACAATTAAGTGCATCAAATAATATTGAGGTTTATGAAAGATGGCCTGAACCACGCTTTTATCAAAATGTAAATGACAGTGTAATTAATAGACAAATATATTTTAATACTCCTTCATATTTATTAAATGATCTTAGATATGATCAAGCTAATAGTTTTGTACGTTTATCAAACGCAACAGATGCTGTTAGAAAAGATGTATTAATAGGTGTTGAACCATTATCAGCTATTATTGAAGATAGATCGATTGCAAGAAGTTTTCCAATATCTTCATGGACCTTTTTAGTAACTTCTGATAATCCATTAGTTTCAAATTACAATTTAGTTGTTACACATGCTAATACACCAGGATTGAATGGAGCTATTGATACAAAGGGCGCATTTGAACCTTTGACAGCAATAACATTCCCATATGGAACTAATAACATAGCATTATCAGTTGCATCATTAAGTGCAGGTACAATATCTGATAGAGTATTTTCACAATGTGTGAACGTTAAAGAAATGCAGCCATTTGCTTGGTATGATATATTAAGTGTCCAAACTGTCTCAGCAAATTATAATGAAACAGAAGATATATCATCATATTATGTAGATGTTACAGCTGTACCTAATGCAACAGTAGCATATGTAAGTGGTTATGCTCCATATCTTAAAGTATTATTTAAGGATATGTCATTTCCTCATACTTTCCCAATATCTTCATATCATTGGGATTTTGGTGACATATATAATGAAGGATCTTCTATATATTCTCCTTCATCTAATTATTATACCTATTCAGCAACAAATATTACAGCAGGTAGTTTTGCATGGGTAGATAGAATTCCATGGTCAACTAATGTTTCTAATCTTACTGCATCTCATACATACACAATGCCTGGAAGATATACAGCTACATTAACTGTTAGGGCTAGTTCTACAGGAACATCTGATTCATATAGTAAATGGTTGTATCCTTATGATGTGCATACATATACTTGTGATGTATATGTTGAAGAAATAATGCCAAATTGTGGATATTTGGTAGGTGGATTTACACCAAGTACTATGAGTTCTGATTTAACACAAATTAGTGGACAAGGACCAATTACAGCATATTTCAGTTTATCTGAATTTATTCCTGGATCATTTTCTCCATGTCAAATAAAATGGAAATTTGATGACCATGAAGAAATAATTAGTAGATATCCAGCAACAACAGCAACTTCTCAAGGATTACCAGTAACGGTAAATCATTCTAATTTTGCTAGCACAGTAATTCCATATATAATTAATCCCGTAAATACAGCTGCCGGCCCTGTTAGAATAAGTGTATCATTAGTAATGTGCAACACCAATACATTAATGAATTGTTTCTCGGCAGTTGAAACTGGTATTATACAACCATCATATATTAAATCATTAAACTACAAGCTATTTAAGAGTAGAATTGATGAAAATGGAAACTTAATTTATATATTTGATGATGAAGGTGAAAATAATGTTTCCGATACAACTACATATACAATTATGTTAACGGGAGAAGTAAAAGGATTATGAGTGTAACCGCAATACCAGTTAGTTCATCCAATTGGGTGCCATTATCTGCATCATATAAATACGACGAATATATACAACTATATACAACACCAGTTACAACAGCTGATGGATATAGTGTATTTGAACAAGACATTTTAAAGGGGCCAAAAGACAATAGTATAAACAAAAGTACTATAATGCATGTCCCATCCTCATCATTTTTATTAGATTTTCTATATGATAAAGGTAAACCTAATTTAGATGTTGGTGATTATGTAACAGTTGTGGTTGATATAAGTGGAACACCATATTATATGGCAACCGAAAATGAATATTTAAAATTAAGCACAAGCACTACTTCGGCATTGTATTTAAAAATTCGGGTTAATGATGATAAATCATTATCTTTCTTAACTGAAAAAAATAAGTTGATAACTGTTGCAAGTAATGAACCGTTAAATTTGTATTTGGATGAACCTTTGCCAACATCTGAAAGTTACAGACAAAAATTTGGATATATAATTTACGATATTAATTCGGTAGCATTCTATACAACAGCAACATCTAATCAAAGATTTTGGGCTTACCGAATTGATGGCCCTAATGCTTATATGGTTCGTGCAAATGGCTATATCGCATCTGGTGAATCAGCCCCAACTAACAATTATATATTTAATATCCATAATTTTGAAGATTATATAAGATATAATAATGCAGGACTAGTAATTGATCATCATTTGGTAAAATATCATAATAATGTAGATGATAAGTTAGATAATAAAAATGTCAATATTAATGAAAAGACTAAGATATCTGTACAGCATTTAATTGATAATCCATACCATGAAACTGTTGGTAATGAAACAAGTATTAATATTGCCAACTTAAAATCTATAATGACTGGTGAATATAATTATAAGAATGAAGATATTTCATTAAGAGATTATAATAAAATATTTTCGGGTGCAAATGAAGATGGCGGAAAAGAAAAGATATCGTTGTCTTATGAAGTTACATCAAAACAATTAGTATTATATACGGATGTTCATAATATATTCACATATCCAACATATGCAATATCAATGCCACTATCGGATACTTCTTTAATTGACGATGGTGCTTTTGGTGGTACTTACCCACAAGCTTCTGATAGAATAAAATATGCCAATACTTGTATTCCATTAGATGAATACTCAATGAAGGATCCATTTGGTGTATATTTAACAACTTGGTTATACAAGTCAGAATTAAACTCTGAATCTGATCCAGTTTGGATAGATAGATGGTATAATCCTGGTTATCTTTCCGAAAAAGAGGCATTTTTAGAACCATATGGATCAGGACATTCTGGAATAAAGGATTCAACATCAAGGTTCTATTTGTTGACAGGTACAGAGTATGATTATTTTCATTATGGTAATTATACCAACAATAATGTATTAACGGCGTATGATAATTCATTAGAACTTCATTTTGAAAATTGGAACGAACCAGGTGTTCAATTAGTAAATGCAGAAATAAAAAACGATAGTCATTTAATTGTTAATAGAGATATACCTGTAATTGAAAAACCATATAATGAATCAATTATTGCTAATGAGACAAAACCTCGTGTAATTAATAAGGTTAGAGAAGATGGTATATTAGATATTACAAATAATGCAGCATATGGTAATATAAGTTACACATCAGCAACTGAGCTTGACAATAATTTTTCATTCTCCACATGGTTTAAGACAAATGACTGGAAAAATGGTAATTATCATCATTTAGTAAGTAACGGATTTAGAAGCGGTTGGAATTTGAAACTTAATAATGGGTTTTATAATCCATTATTAACATTTATGACAAATACTAGTGGAATAGTTGTATATAACGTTGAAGGAAAATTGGTTTACAATTATAGTTTAAATCTATATGCAATAAGTTCATATGCAACTGATGAAAATCTTTATACCTACATTTTAGGACGTGAAACAAATGTTTCTGATCCAACAATATTTAAATTAGATTTAACAACCGGCACAGTAGTGGATTCCGTAACAGCTAACCTTACTGACGAAAAAATACTTTTTAATAATGTAGGCGTTGTATCGGGGGTTCTAAATACCAATGATTTTGATTTAAGTGGTAATTTATCAGCATGTAGTTATCCGTTTGATTTTGATAATTATGGTAATAAATGGGAAGCACGTGGACCTGCTGGCATATTTAGAAATGATACATTAATATATGATGTTAGTGCTTTAGATATAATATGTTCTCATGATGATAGAATATGGACTATAGTATATAAAAATAATACATATAATCTTTATATCTATGATGTATCCCAAATAGATATAATTTTAACAAACCCAGTATTGACACTTAACAATACATTAGATTATGAAAATGTATTGCCAATTAGTGGTGTCAATAATATTTTATTTGATTTGGTATATGTAAATAATGAAACTATAGCCTATATAATTGATTTAGATCTTAATCATATATATAGAACAGATCTAAACGGAAAAGTAGTGTTCACGGATAATTTTTACAATCCTAATAGTGATACATTTATAAAAAATTCATTCTCAACATATAAATGGAATAGAAAATTCAATTACATTAAGAATAACAGAAACACTATAGTTGAATTAAAAGTAGCAGAAAAAGACATAAATGACAATGTCACTATTAATACCTTACAATATAATACATCAGGATTACTTGTAGATAATGCATGGCATCATTTTGCAGTTACTATGGGAAATAGTGCTATTAACTTATATGTTGATACTGTTAATGTAGGACAATTGAGTTGTAATAGCATATATCATATATATGAAACCCCAATATTGTTAGGAACTCGAGTAAGTAAAACAAATATATTGACATCAGTGTTAAAGAATGATTACTATGATTATTTTAGAGGCTATGCAGATGATTTTAGATTGTATAACAAAACAATATCTCAATCTGATATTGAACACATATATACCGATAAGTTTAGATACAAGGATTTAATATTTAATGTATCAACCATTTCTTTATATTATATAGAAGAAATTGACAGATTCTTTAAGTTTAAACTTCCAGGATCAAAATCACCATATTATAACATTAAGATTTCGGGGCTAGGGGTAGTAAATTCTGATACGAAGGCCATTATTGAATCAATTATCAAGAATTCTGTAAAATACATAGCTCCTGCATATTCTGAATTATACAGAATAATATGGGTGGAATAGCCGGCTTATAATATAAATAATTAAAGAAGAATTATATGCCACTACCCAATTTATCATCATTAGCAAGCAACGTTACAGCTATTCCAGCCATTACGGCATTTGATAATGGCTGTGATACTATAGTATATTCAGCGTTAAATGTTCCAGCCGGAGCCGGAAATATACTTTGGTTGTATATAAAGGATAGACGTGATTATTCTTGGGGTACTAGTGTAAAATCTAATAGTTATGTCCCATGTTTAGTGCCTACCTATGGTACTGGTAGTTCTTCTGCTTTTACACCATACGCTAGATATGCCTTTACATATATAACAATGCCTGTAATAGCTGATCCTTCTACATTAGGTATAGTTGCATCTTCTGTTACAGTTAATCCAACACATACATTGCGTTTAACAGCTTATCCAAGTGAGGGATATCAGCCCAGATTTAGTGTAATGGCGTTAACAGGTGTATCAAATACGAGTGATTTTAATCTTAATACTACAAATTTTCCATGGTTAACAACTGATGTAGAAACTTGTAGTACAGCTCCAATTAATCTTGTTCAAGATACTGATTATATATATCTTACAGGTGATAATAGAATATTGTTCCATTTGACAACAGGGTTTGTAGATGATCAAAATCCATTATATGTAGACGCAGTAAATAATAGATATGAATTCCCTACAATAGACATTCCTAATACAACTAATTTCGTCACTATTCCAAGTTCTACATCTATGACAGCCAGAATAAGTAGTTCTGTAGCTAATAATTTAATTAACTGGCAAACGTTTAATAGAAATAGTACTCTTACTAATTATAGTAGTTCAATAAGTTTGGCAAATGGTGCATATGAAGGATATGCAACCCCATTAGTATTTAATTCATCTACTGGTAATGCAGGAACATATACAATATTAATTACAGCTAATAATGATATTAATCCAATATATATAACCACAGTATCAGCAGGCTCTGCTGTCCGTAATATACAAGCCTATCAATCTAGTGAAACACAAAATCACTATATAATACATTATGGAGATGTAGTAACGTTTCTTCCTCAAAGACCATCTATGACAGTGACGAGTTATACAGAAAATACTATAACACTATCAGCACATTATATTGACAGTATGGGAACAAATTATATAATTCCTGGGGGTGACGTACCAAATATAACATGGACTATTAGTACAACTGCCGGATTAACCCCAGGACATCCGTTCAATTCTAGTAATCAAGCAATAGGAGTACAAACAATATCATTTGGTTGCCCTACAACACAAACCTATAGATTAACAGCTGATATAGATGATGTATTTAATCGAACACCATGTGTATCAAGTATTTATTTTAACGATACCATTGGAATTAAGAGCACTACTGATACCAATAAGTTAACAGCAACTGCAATATATCAACATATGGTATTACCAATTGAAGATGTATATCCTATTAAGCCATTAAATTGGTTTAGTAATTTGGGGTTTATTAATTATACAGGCACTGCTGCAACTTATGGAACAATTAATAAAGTTGCTACGACTAATGCACAGTTAACTTCAACATTTACTTATACAGTTTGTTCCGGTAATTTATCTGCAACAAGTGTATTCAGACCATATTTACCATTTGATGGAATTACTTCTGCTCTTACAGGTGTACAAATTAGCAAAACGAATGTTGATAGAGATACCACATTTTCAATTAGAATGTTAGGAGTTTCAGCTGGCACCCATATACATAATATCGATCCTAATTATTCATTATCATATGATGAAGCATATACTAATTTAAATATGGTTCCTCAACCTGATAATTATGTTAATGTGGTAGTTACTAATCCATTATATTCAGGAAGTTACACACCAATTACATATACTATATCAGCTAATGCTACATCAGTGGTTGGTAATCCAGCATCTGGCTTGATTCAAGTTGTTAGTTATCCATATGTATCTGAAAGTTCATTTTATCCAGTTTTACAAATAGATTCAAATGACCCTGTATCTCATTTATACATGATAACAGCAACTGATATTGATCTTAAGGTCGATCCTTCAACCATATTAATACCTAGTGGAGCAACTGGTAATTATTTGTTTACATTAAATGGAAGTCCACAAGGTGGAACTTTTTCAAGCACAGCTAATTTAAAGTCAAAAATTGCCAATTATGCTACAACAGGAATGAGTGCTGCAACTGCCGTTTTATCTGTAAGTGCAAATTACGGTAGTGATGTTATTGTAAGATCATATCAAACAACAATTACATTTGTATCAGCAAATAATATTACTACAAGTGATATTAAGGTATATCCGGAGTATAAATGGGATATTAACAATTGGAAAAAGGTAATTAATACTTCAACATATGAATTATCTAGCACATCACCTGCGTTTATATATGGTAATGGTAGAACGGAAACTTTTGTATTAAGCACTCGTGATAATACAGATATTGGAAGATATGATTGGGCTATTAATCGTGGAAGTGGATATAATTATATCGGTAGCAGTCGCGTATTGAATACTAATATAAAGACTTTGAGTGCTAATAATGAAACTATAGGAGTAAGAGTAACAGGCTATACTGAAATTGGCGATATTCCATTACCTGCTGTAACTATAACCAATGCTATAAGTGTATCATTAATACCTATTCCAACATTAAGTGCCGATATTGCAATGCCTATAGAAGTGGGAGCACCAGATAGTCTAATTATAACCTCTAGTAAGTCTGTTATGAGTGGCACAACAGCTATTCCTATAAATATTAGACTAACAACAGCAATATATAACATATCATGCAGTTATTGGACAACAAGTTCAATTGCATTGGGATTAGGCTCACAGGATTTATCATATATATCAATTCCATTAAATGTTTCAGATATTGGAACACCTGTTTTATCTATACCAAAATTTGAATCTACAAATTTAATAGTATCCATATTACCAACACTTATATATGAATATTTAAACCACCCAACTTGGAATGATTGGGAAACATCATTACCTCAACCTACTACTGGTAATATAACAAGTGGTATCAATGCATTTCCTATAAATCCTTACTATTATACACCTAATAAGTATTTAGAGTTAAATGGTAATAGTTCTATAGAAGTAACAATGACAAATATAGTTCCATTTAACAATTTAATTTCAGGATTCGATTGGGAGTCTGGAACGACTGTTTCTTCCATCAGTAATTTTGATCCATTTAAAGGTATATACAATGAGGAAAATGTTTATAATGTAGTAATGACAAGTAAATTAGTTTCAGCTACACCAATTGTGACTACTAATTTAGATGCCCTTTATATTGTAGATAACTATCCAGTTTACGATCCTGAGATTAATCGTCAAGTTAAAGTTCCAATAGGTCCATTACCATATCCTTGCGGTATTGGAAGTAATGAATGGTTAACCTGTGAAAATATAAATCTAAGCTTCAAAAAGATATATGATAATTTAATGTATCTATATAAACAGACTAAAATTTATGATGAACCACCTACTGAATATATTGGTTGGTTAGGAAGCATATTAATGGCAGATGATACAACGAGATTAAGATGGCATATAAATTCAACAGGATTGGATTATGGTTATACCACACCACAAATATCAGTAGATAAAGAACTAAACAACTTACAAGATTGTATTGTTAAAGATAATGTGGTATTTGTATCTAATGCATCATCCGTATCTATAATATCGCCTGAATTTACCCCTTCAATTATTAATACACAAACTAGACGTGATATAATAGATGATTTTAATTTTATTAAGACTATACAAGTTGATAATGATGATAAGAGAATATACGTATTAGATACTAAAGATGTTAATAATCATTATTCAGGTTCAAAGAATAAATTATCAGTATTTATATATAATAATGACCCTGTTGATAATGGTTGGGAATTATTATATTCTTGGGGCGGATTTGGTGCAGCTACTTCAACATTAAAATTTAATAATCCTCAAGACATGTTCTTAGATGGTAATAACATATTATGGGTGGCAGACACAGATAATTTAGTTATTAAGAAATATTATAGGAATGGTAATTGGATTAAAACTATTTCATCTAGTAAATTTACTACTTCTAATAAGCCCGTAAGTCTATGTGTAGATTCAAGCAATAATTTACAAGTACTATGTAATAACAAAGTTGTTGTATTCGATTATAACGGGAATTATAAGTATGAATATGATGTTCCAAATACTGTTCCTTACATAAAAATAAGACCATCAGCGGATGATGATTTAATTTACATTACATCCAATAATAATACAATAAAATGTAATATAAACGGAACTATACAATTGCCTTTGAATAATTATTCAATGAGTTTATCATATGTCCTAGATAACAGAAGTGTATATCAGGATGAATACAGAAACTTATATATTTGCCAAAAGAATCACATTTTAAAATATAATGACACTATAAAATATATATCCTTAGTAGAAGACAGTCTATTGGATAATTTATGGACTTTGGATGAAATATATATTAAGAATCAAGAATATATTCAAGATTGGGTAGTTAACAAGGCTCTTAACAGATTATGGGATAATATTGAAATATTCCGTAGAAGTATATTAGGTAAACTATCATATGAACGAATTGTTCGTGAAGAACCTTTTGGAGAATCGTGGGAAACATTAGTTCCACGTGATAGAAGCGTTTGTAATATTGACTGGTGGCCATCATTTATGCACAGTAGAGATTATATGACAAGATATTGTTATGTAATACCTAGAATTAGAACATTTTTACCATTTGAAAGATTATCTTTACCAAATGCCAAGGATGATGTATTTGTTGGTATTAATGAATTAGTAACTGCCGATGTACTTAATAGGACATTATGCCAATTACAACAAAATCTATTAGTTATTAAGGAATTGTTAAAACAACCTGATGATAAGAGTGATGAATTATGTGATGGTATTGATGAACCAATAGATGTTGTATTGGATAACAATGCTTTAAGTTTATCAGCATGTTATCCAGAGTTATTCCAAATTAATCCATGTTTATATGCGGTAAATATAAATGGAATATTAAATCCATGTACTGGAGTAGAAACTAATTATACTCTTGACATTATATCTACTGCCACATGTTCAGCGGGAATACAACAATATAATTGGTATGTTGATAATATATTATTATCTGCTATAAATCCTGCAGATGATGATCAAACATTTAGATATACTTTCAATAGTACAGATCCAGTTACTATAAGTATGGAGCTATCAGCTAATAATATAGTATACACCAAAAAGAATGTTATTGTAACCCCTAAATCTTGTTGACTTTTCGTTAATTAGCTATAATATATTCATATGAACATAGTTATTTTAGGTGGCGATGGATTTATAGGATCTCACTTAGCCCAATTATTAGAAAGTCAATCTCATGTAGTTTATGTTGTAGATAAAGCAGATTTAAGGTCAACTAGATCTGGGCGAATCGCTCCATATTACATATATAGAGATCTTTCTATTAATACATCTCAATCAATGAGTGAAATAATTGGGAATACGAAACCTGATTTTATTTTTAACTGTGTAGCTGTGGCCACTCCCCATTATTATGTAAAATATCCCATTGATACGTTTAATTTAGATTTTAGTGTTAATTATGATATTATCAAATCTATTATACATCATAAAATACCATTTATGCATTTTTCTTCTAGTGAAGTATATGGCAAAAAATGGGAATCTCCATACCAAGAAGATATAACCGATTTAACGATTGGTCCTACACATAAATCGCGTTGGATTTATGCTACTAGTAAAATAATGTTGGAACAATTAATTAAAGCACATAATTGTGAGCATGTTATTGTACGACCACAAAACTTTTTTGGATGGGATATGGATTGGTTACCAGATATGAATACCAATATTGATAATAAATGGAAGCCACGTCTCCCTGCATGTATATTAAATGGTCTATTTTCTAAGAAGCCTTTACAAATAGTATTGCCTGGTACTCAAAAAAGATGTTATACATATATAGATGATGCAATAGAAGGATTATGGTCTATTGTAAAATGTTGGGATTCTTGCAAAAATCAAACATTCAATGTAGGCAATAAAAACAATGAAATAAATATCGAAAATTTTATCAGGATATATAAGAATATTTGGAACTATAATTGTCCAAATGATTTTAAGAATTCTTTTGAGTTTGTTTATGTAAGTGGTAATGATTTTTATGGTGAAGGGTATGAAGATTGTGAGAGAAGAATGTTTGATGATACAAAAATGAGAACATTGGCAAATTGGATGCCACGAATAGCATTATTACCAGCAATTGAAAAAACAGTTCAATCTGCCTTGATTAACTATAAGGACTTATTAAAATGAATGTAATAGTTTATGGTGTTCATCATTGGACCAATGAGAAACAATCAGATGAATGTATTGCTCATTGTAAAGAGTGGTATGATAGAATAATGAAATTTGTACCAAACGTTAAAAAGGTAATTATTGCCACTGGAAATTATTGTAATCTTGAATTTAATCCTTTTCCAAAGGAAGTTCAAATTATTCAAAATAAGATACCTTTATCCGAACCATACTCCAGAAAATATAACTATTTTAGAAATGGATTCATGACTGGTATTTGGCATACCCTTCTAAATGAGGAAAATTGGGATATTTTATTTCACGTCCAGGGAAGAGTGTTGTTAGGAAAAGATTTAGCGAATGAATTTAAGAGTTTTATAGAAAATGAAAAAGTAAGTATTATGGCACCTAGATTTACACAGTTTATTGGAACGAGTGTGGAAATTAGTATTATTGCTATGAAACCTAACGCGGTTCAAAAATATGCTACTAGTGCTATTAGACAAAGTTTTGAATGCTATAACGAAATTGATATGAATTGTGAAGATGAAGCATATATTATGTTTAGTAATACCTGGTATAATCCATGGCCACAAGTTATATCAAATAGACAACTTGATTATTTCAATAACGATGCTGGTATTCAAACTAATGAATTATCACCGTTTGCCATTATGGATGAAACGGAATTTAACAAGCTCCCATTTATAGCAACTGGTGATAAACACGTCACATCTAAATTTTTAAACAGCTGGAAAGAGAATAATCCATGTTAAACCCTCATATTTCAAAAAAATATAATGCAATAATGATATTTGATGGTATTCGTCCTCCGCAATATGATGAAGCTAAGATTTTTGTTGAATCTATGGGTCCCGATATTGTAATTTGTGATAAAAATATTCCGGGAATGGAAACATTCAATTTTAATAGCCACGTTCCAGTTAAAATAGACAATATATTCATCCATAACAATAAAACCATTAGTGATGAAAGATGTATATATGATCCTAATTATAAAAACATACTATTAACTAATTCATTTGATAAAGATATAAAAATGGATTTGGTTTGTTTATTGGGGCCTGAATATTATGGGTTACCTATACGTGAAAAAACATGGTTTGGAAAAAACAGCGGAATATCATGTGTTACCTGTGGAGGGCAACCCACGCAACAGTTATGGTGGGCATTATTGCTTTTCGAAAAAATGACTAATAAACTAAAATGGGGATTCCATTCGTTTGCATGGTCATTTGCTGGTGATGAAAATAAGTGTTGTTTAGAAAAAAGGAATAATAAAAATACAATATTTGACTAAAAATTGCAAAGTCCGTATAAATAATAATATAGGATAAAATAAAATAATATGGATGCATTAATAGCAATTTTTAAAGATTTTTGGCCCCAAATATTAACTGGTGTATCAGTTGGACTTATAGCACTTTTTAACAAAAAGATTATAGAGTGGATAACACTATTTATTAGAGTAATTATTACAAGTTTTAGGAAGAAATTATCCTTAAAATTAACGTGTCCTGTTCCTGACATTCAATCATCATTAGACGCAATAAGAGCTGAGCTTCATCCAAATGGTGGATCTAGTTTAAGAGATGCTGTAAATCGAATTGATAGGCGTACGAAGGACATGGAGCCTAGTATACGTCGTTTAAATATTAGTCACGAAGTTTTAACTGAAGTAGTTGATGTGCCGTTTTTTAGATCTGATGCTAATGGAAATACAACATATTGCAGTAATTCATTATGTAGGTTAGCAGGAATGTCATCTTCAAAAGAATATATGGGTATGAATTGGTTAACATATGTTCATGAAGATGATTTAGAGCATGCAAGAGAAGGTTGGTTGTCAGCTATAAAAGAAAAAAGAACATATATAGGAACATTTCGTATTATAAATCCTTATTCTAATAAAATTTATAAAATAACTGAAAAAGCTACGCCAGTATTAGGAGACGACAACGAAATTTTTGGCTGGGAAGGTGTGATTATAAAATATGAAGAAATTAAATAATAGAATTAGCTTACCACCTTATAATGTTAAAAAGGTAATATCAACATTAAGCCAAGTTCAAGGTTGGGGTATTACACAATTAAATGTTCCGGAGACCTGGAAAATTACAGAAGGTGAAAATGTATATGTAATGGTTATTGACACAGGCTATACGGATCACCATGATTTAGAAGATGGTGTTATTAAAGACAAGTGCAAATCTTTTTTAACAGAAGAAAAGTTTATAGATGATAAGAATGGACATAGTTGTGTAACCCCCGACACAAAAATATTTACAAATTTTTGTGGATTAGAAAAAATAGAAAATTTGTTTGACAATATTGATACAAAAAATATATTAATTACAAATGATTCTATGGTAAAGGATATAACCGATAAAAACATAAAAACAATATCATATTTTAATAATAATTTTTCATGTCAAAAAATAACAGCAATACATAAAATAAAATATAATGGTGATTTATTGCGAATAAAATATGGTGCAAATAAAAAATTTCCTATGGAAATTGCATTGACACCATGGCACCCTTTATATACTTGTACATCACGTGGCGAATCATTTAATTATAAAAAAGTTAATGTAGAGCAACTTAAGATAGGAGATGATTTAATTAGAAATGATATAGTTATTACACCTGCATTTGAATATAAATGTGTCGAATATGAAGAAGAAAAAATAATATTAGATGAAGATTTAGCATGGTTATTGGGGATAATAATGACAGACGGTCATATAGTTAAAGAACAATATAGAATAGAGTTGGATCAGTGTAATCAAAATAGTGAAGTAATAGAAAAATTTAATTCAGTTTGTAAAAAACTAAGTATAAATGTATCAACACATTTGTTTAAAAACAAAGTTAAGGTTTATTTTAACAATAAAAAATGGTGGCATATAATATCCAATTTAATTTCTAAAGAAAATAAAGGTAAACGAACAAAATTGCCCCAACTAATAACTAACTCACCATTAAGTGTATGTATATCCTTTATTGCAGGATTAATAGATGGTGATGGATATATATCAAAGACAGATGGAAGAATTAAGATAGTAACAAGTTGTAAGGAATTTGCAGAAACATTGAGATTGTTTTTAGTTACTTTAGGATTACCGTCTGTTTCTATTATATATAATAAAGCACACCCTAACACATTTAGTCCAATCGGTTGTGAAATGTGGCACGTCAAATTTAAAGATAGTACAGGATTATTAGAAAAATATATCTCCATCAGTCGTAAACGAAACTCATTAAAACGTGGTAAAATAATGACCCATCGAGTTTATAAAATTTTAGATATACAAAGAGAACAATATGACGGATATTTATATGATTTTACTGTTGAAAATAGTAGTAATTATATAGCAAATGGTATAATAGCTAGCAATACTCATGTAACTGGTATTATTGGTGCTCGCAACAATGATATAGGTATTGTAGGGGTAGCACCAAAATGTAATATCATTAATGTTAAGGTATTAGGTGAAGATGGCACAGGTGATTATGATGCTATTAAAAATGCCTTAAAATATGCTAAGAAAATTAAACCACATTTAGTTAGTATGAGTTTAGGTGCAACAGAGGATGACCCTGAATTACATAAGTTAATCAAAGATTTATATAATATGAATATACCTGTCATTGCAGCAGCTGGTAATGATGGAAGATCAAATTCTGTTAACTATCCTGGTAAATATCCTGAAGCAATTTGTGTTTCAGCATATGATAAAAAAGGACACCCTGCAGGATTTAATAGTACAGGTCCAGAAGTAGGATTTTCGGCTCCAGGAGTAGACATATATAGCACCTGGCTAAATCAAAAGTACGCAACCCTCAGCGGCACTAGTATGGCTACTCCTTTTATGTCCGGATTAGTAGCCCTGTTAATAGCTAAACATATTAAACAGGAATTAGTAACTGGTCAAAACGATTGTAAAACTGTAGATCAAATAAAGGAACATTTATTAAAATATGCTGATGGTAGAGGTGTTTCAGGGCACGATGAAAATTGGGGATATGGTGTTATAAATCCAGTAAGTCTTATTAATGAGACCGATACAGAGAATGTTCCAGTTGTTACGGCGCCCCCTATTAAACTATCTAATTGGTCAAAATTTGTAAATTGGTTCCGTGGACTTTTTAGTTAATACAATAAATATTAGTAGGAATGTAAGAACATGAATATAAAAATTGTAGGTAGCGTAATTAGATGGGTAGTAGTAACCGCAGGAACTATTGGTGTGTTTGTTAGTGATCCTTCATTTAGTGAGGCACTTAAAAAATTAGCAGATAGTTTTTCAAACGGTGACTTAGTAACCATTGTTGGTAGTGTTGTAACTGTTGCCACATTAGGTTGGAGTATTTGGGACAAGGTCAAGACTCAAAGAACTGAAGTAAAGCTTAAAGGCGAAATTGCACACATTAAAATGCTTAGTGCAAAAAATGATTGAAAAGAAAGAGGTAAAATAATATGAAATGGTTAATTAAATGGTTAATAAAACCCCTTATTGCTCCTGTTAAAGAAGCTGTTAGATTATGTGATAAACTCGTTATATCAATTTCAAAGCTTACCGTAATAGTAAATGGTCTTCCATTAGACCAAGAGTTTAAGGATGAAATTTTAGGTCATCTCGCAACAGGTAGTACTGCTGTTACAGCCGTTAGAGCTGTATTAGTGAAGGTATTAACTTATGTTGGTGAAGATATTCCTAAGATTGACACCGCAACAATTGAGTCATCAATTGAAGACGTCAATAAGTCTCTAAAATAACATTTAGAACAGTTTGATACAAAATACTGGGTAACTCCAGTATTTTTTTTGTTTTTAGGTAAATAGTAATAGGAGTATACGATATGGAAAAGAATTTTAAAGGTAAGAAGTTTGATGAACTATTAAGATATGTAGATTATTTTACAGAAGGTAAGAAACAAGATTTCTTTGGTGATGCTGATAAAAAAGAAAAACCCAAGAAAGATAAAAAGGTAAATCCATTTGCTAAAAAGGGTGCTGATAAAAAAGATAAAAAGTCAACCCCATTTGCTAAAAAGGATACCGAAAAGAAAGGCAAAGCTGTAAAGTCTAAAAAGGGTAAAATTCCTCCTGGACTAGCAGCATATCTTGCAAAGAAAAAGGGAACTAAAAATGGCAGTCAAAGCGAAGATTAAAGCTATATCAATTGGAACTATAACTACAATTATTGAAGTTGTTTCCAGTATATTTGGTGCTCTCCAAAATTGGGGAGATGTTTGGCGTGACTTTTGGTTGAAGAGAAAACAAAAGAAGCTTTTAAAAGAAGCAGAAAAGGCATTGAAGAATCATGATATCGACAAAATTAACGAAATTAATAATCGTTAGTCTAATTGCAGCAATTATGGCTCTTTCGATTGTTGGATGTGTATCACAATACAAATATTTTCCACCTGAACCTCAATGGGAAGGAAATGCTAAAGTACTCCTTTGGACTAATGATACCTATGTTGTAACGGAATCCTTTGTTAACAACTATACCTATTATGGGTTATACTTTCGTTCTATTAACGATTGGCGTAAAAATAACGGTGTTCCCTAACGCCGCATAAATAATTAATATATATATCTTGTAACAATTAGATGGATACGCAACCGTAAATAATCTTATGAGCATTAGGTTTTATATACAGAATGCTGGTTGGTCCGTTTTAAATCCATCGCAAGCATATCAAGCCAAAAAAGCTATGGATAAGTACAGAAAGCTCCATCCATTGTGCGAAATAACTGGAAGTAATAAAAGCGTCCAGGTGCATCATATTATTCCGGTCTTTGCTGATCCTACATTAGCGGCAGATATGAATAATATGATATCATTATCTACCAGTGCCAATATTCATTTAATATTTGGCCATAATGGTAATTTTGGGGCTAGATACGTCAAAAACATAAAAACAATAGCAGAAGAAATAAGAAATACAACTAGTACAGCAGAAGTAGCGTTTAAACAAGATATAAGCGCGTTAAACACAGAGCATTGTATAATATGCACGTATGTACGCTTATGGATTGCAACTTTTTTAAAGAGATTTAAAAAGGCAGATAATAAGCAATAGAGCTATCCAGAAAGTGATAGATAGTGCTATTGAGATTAAAATAAGGTTTACGAGCATTTAGAACCCGAACTTAGTTTTAACAGGTTCTTCTTTTTTAGCTTCTTCACCAATATCATCAAATAGATTGAAGAGATCAGCAAGACTCATTTTATTTTTAATAGTTCCATCCTTTTTAAGTGCATCAATCTTTGTTTTAGATACTTTGTGCTTCTTTAGGATTTTTAGGGAACTTTCTTCATCAAGAAGTTCAAATTCGTGTTTGTATTGTAGGCGTCCTTTACGTAGGAGAGCCTGGTCAATATTGTCACTATGGGTATTATAGGTCAAGATAATAGGAATACCCATAATATCTGAAAGAATACCATCAGTGAAATTTAAAAGGGTACTAACCACACTACTACCATCATCTTGTTCCCGTTTACGAATAAGCTTTTCAGCATCCTCAATAACCATGATAACATTCTTGTTGTCTAATAGAAGACGAATGACATCAGGTTGATTTAACATGCCCATCATGAATTCAGGAATGTAAACAAATTTCTTTTCAGGTAGAACACTAGCCAAATATTTGATATAGGTGCTTTTGCCAGTTCCAGGATCACCGTTGAATACATAAAGACCGTTGGCCTTGCTATTCAATTTTTCAATAATTTTTTCGTGAACCTTTTTAAAATTATTTCCATAGTTATATTCCAAATCAATATTCTTGGGAATATTGGTGGAGAAGTCTCTAAGGTCTAATTCATTAAATTCATTTTTAATGAGAATAGCAAAGGCACCAACTTTTTTAGTTTCTTTAAACTTGGTTAAGATATCAGTGATGTATTTAAGCGAATCAGCGTTATCATGTTCATAATAGACATCAACAGAACATAGAGCCGTACCAGTAGCATCTTTATCAGAGGTTTCATGGATTCTTATGTCCATAAAGAAATCCCCGAAACTATTACTGGCTGTTAATTTTACTGATTCGCCCTTGTTGTATTTTGTAATATCATATTTTTTGGTATTAAATTCACGAGCAACTCTAAATACTTTGAAACCTATTTCCTTTAGATAATCAATAATATCTACTTTAATGTCCCGTGCATCAATACTATTGCTAACCTTTTTATAAAGGATAGAATACCACCCATAAGGTTCAGGAGAACCATTAATGGACACAGTAGCGATAAATTCTTCTATTTGATTTTTGTTCATCCTTATATTATAATGGATCTAATTAGATAAATCAAGATGAACAGTTGTTTTTTCCGTATAATATATTATTATTAAACCATGAATAACGATTATAATAAAACCGAATTTCAAAAAGAACTTATTGGATTACCTAATATTGATTTTAAAGTGAAGGTGGACAATAGGTTCTCAAAAATATTATCTAACACGAATTGGGGATTCGAAACAGGATCTGGTTGGAATTCTTTACTATGGGAATTATTTGAAGAAATTGAAATCGTTGCTATTCCTTATAAAATAAAAATAATTATTCAACAAATAAAGGAAAAGTTTGGTAGTCTTAGATTCTATTATAATACAGATTCAAAAGATCCTACACCAAAGACCGCCCTTGATTTAATAGAAACATTAGTAAACCTATATGAAGAAAAAAGCTACAATGTTTGTGATATAACAGGTAGATATTACAAATATAGAATTGCTTCAGGAAGTTGGGTGTATGCCTGTTGTTATGATGCGTTTGTTAAAAGATATTCTACACAACCACAAATGGTTGAAAGAGCACGAAAAGACATTGTTGCAAGAGTACAATTTGATCGTATCATTGATACAATAAAACAAGGTAGAAAAGAACGTCAATTTATTAGTTCATTGTCACAAACAGGTATACTAAATGAATATCTAGACGAAATATCTATTAGTAAGTTAGTTGAAAATGAATTCTGGCTTGATTCAGATAAATTATGATTTAACTAAAAAGGTAGTAATTAACTTAGGAAGTCTTGCAACAGCCTTATATGCCTTTTCAGAATCCCCGCCGTTTTTAGCTTTGAAATATGAGAATAAGTCATTAAAGCTACCAAGACCGTTTTGGTCCTTATATAATAGTGCGCAGGCCGCTAATTTAGCTTGTTCTTCTAGGGGTCTATAGCTTCTACGATGTGGCATATAGTTATTAGCATCACCACGAGCCCTTAAAAAGTCATATTCATATAACATATGCATGTCTTTGCTCAAGTAAGTCTTTAAAATGTCTCTATTGACATTTTCATATCTTATTTGCCCAATTTTTCCAGGTTTCTGCCCGGTCATTTCTTCAACGAAATTAACAGCATCCTCTAGGGTATCTTCATCAATGTTATAGGCTTCCTGTAACATTAGGTTTTCTAAAATCAAATTAACTGTGCTATCATAACTCATAAATTCATTTCCTTATTTATATTATTTACCCAAATCGTTTCTTAATATCGTTTTGTAGGACATCTATTTTATAGGCAAAGTCGTCCCCATAATCTCCATCAATGAAAAGTTTATAAATGTTGTTCAAAACGTACTTATAATACCTTTTACCTTCTACATTACCTCTTAGATTAGATCTGCCCTTTATTTTTTTAAGCGTTTGCGATGAAATTGTTTCAGGAAAGGCACCTTTTAGAATAGCTAGTAAAAATTGCTTTTTAGACATTGGTTTTTTACTGTTATTGGTATATTGAACATATTGATATTGTAGGTCACGAATAGTTGAAAGTAAATTGGGTTGATACTCAACAGGACGCGCTGAATGTTCAACTCTTTCTCTTTTATTCCATATAATCTTACCATCCCTAGTTTTTTCACGCTTTCTATAACCAGGAATACTAATTCCTTTGGGTAACATTTTTTTGCTTGTAAGACCGCCCATATTCTTAGAAAAATGGGGATTAACATAGGATATCTTTGGGAACTTACCCTTATTAATTTTGTGGACCATTATAAGTTCTTGAATGAAGTGAGCTATTTCATGTTCAATGCCATGTGATAATATCTCTGTTAAACCAGTCTTTAATCCAATTCTTATAGTACCCTCCCCCTGCATTATTGTATCACTAGGAAGGTATTCACATTTTTTAGCATTTGGTGCAATCATTACATTTAGTACAGGATTAAGATAGTTTAAAAAATCCCATCGTGTTCCGGTAAAATCAATATCAAAATCTTTAATATCCTCACTTCTACTATAATAGGCACCAATTACAAAAGCCTCAATCTCTTTAAATACAGATCGTGGTATTTGCATGGCTTCTGCTATAAGTTGTGTAACTTTTATTATCATCCCATTAATCGTCCCTATATGGTAGTCTAGGTGGATGTTCATCCAAGTAATCTTGTTCTGCTTTAACCTTATGATCTATATCATCAGTAGGAACAAATTTGAAGGTAAACCCACCCTTATCATATTTATATAATCTGGCAATAT
>Ga0265293_10001593_pt1 | contig 48793 bp, 38 predicted proteins | sample Munlanlewell138R_FD_192505 | JGI IMG/M metagenome (GOLD analysis project Ga0265293, IMG submission 192505) | Leachate microbial communities from a municipal landfill in Southern Ontario, Canada - Leachate well 138R | ecosystem: Engineered > Solid waste > Landfill > Unclassified | place: Canada... | reverse complement strand
GGACAAACAGCAGTACAACGCCCACATTGTGTACAGGCTAAAGAATCGATATAGTTTTTCCAAGTTACATCTTCTATGTCTAAAATTCCAAAACGTGAAGGTATTTCTTCCCCTTCAGGACTTGCCGCAAATGCAGTCTCAGGGTCAAGCATAGATTTTACTTCTTTTGTTATAGAATCCATATTTGCCATTTTCCCAAGAGGAGTAAGGCGGCTAAAGAAAACATTTGGCAAAGACATAAATATGTGAAAATGTTTTGAATATGGAAGCATATTAGCAAATACGAAAATTAGTAAAATATGCGTCCACCAAAAAATATCATGTAAAACTTGAATTGTGTTAGTTTGCAGATTAATAAACATAGGAGCAATAAGCTCGCTTATAGGATAAGTGCCAACGAAATCGCTATGACCTGCAAGATAAAAAATGTTTAATCCTGCAAGACTTATCATTAAAATTAAAATAAAGCTTAAAGCAATATATGCGTCAACATGATTTTTGTGTTTTAACTCTTTTCCATTAAGCCTTTTAATATTTAACAATGAACGTCTGATAATGAAAACCACAATAAAAACAGCAATAATATAAGCAAATATATCGCCACCGGCCATAAAAATATTGTATATTATACCTAATTCAGATAAAATTCTTTCGCTTCCGATAATCCCATCTATTACCATTTCAATACTTCCTACAAGTATTAAACAGAATCCCCAAAAAACCATTGCGTGCATAAATCCGGCAATTGGATTACGAAAAATTCTTTCTTGGAAAAACCCGTTTATAATCGTTCTCTTTATTCGCTTTCCATAATCGCGAACAGGATAAGCAGGTTTTGTCAATCTAAATAATTGATATATTTTGAAAGCAGAATAGGCGAAAACACCAAGAGTAATTGCTAACAAAATCGAAAAAATAATTTGTGACATAAAGTTAATTTTAGTAAAATAAAAGTTGGCGACAAAATTAAAATTTTGAATGAATTGAAAAAATGATTTTTGTTAGTTAATTAATAGATTGATTTTTAGTTGGGTGTGTTGATTGAAATCTAGAAAATAAATATAAAATGAAAATTTAACTTTGTGCTTATAAGCTTAAAAACAATATTTATTTAAGTTTTTTTGTGTTTACAAGCCTAAAAAAGTAAAAATTATTAAAAAAATTAGGTATATAAGCCCAAAAATAAACAAATTGTATTATATTTGCAAATAAAAATAAATATATGCTAACAAGAGATTTGTATATTGATAGTATTTTACCTTTTGTTGATAAGCCTCAAGTTAAGGTGTTAACCGGTATTCGGCGTTCCGGAAAATCGGTAATTCTCGATTTGCTAATTGATGAGTTAAAAAAACGAGGTATTATAGATAAGCAGATTTTAAGGATGAATTTTGAAAGTTTTCAGTTTTCTGAGTTTACAAATTCTGTGGATTTTTATAAATATGTGAAAAGTAAAATATTGCTTGGTAAAAGAAATTATTTGTTTTTTGATGAAATTCAAGAAGTGAAAAATTGGGAAAAAGCAGTTAATTCATTTTTAGTTGATTTTGATGTTGATATTTATATTACCGGGTCAAACTCAAAATTACTTTCTTCGGAATTAGCAACATTTTTAGCTGGCAGATATGTCGAAATACCAATTTATACTTTATCTTTTAAAGAATTTCTTCAGTTTAAATCAAAATATTTACAAAATATAAATATAGAAAATGATTTTATTTATTACTTAAAAATGGGTGGTTTTCCCGGTGTTCATGTTGCTAATTATAGTCAAGAAGCTGCATATAAAGTTATTTATGATATATATTCGTCTGTAATTTTACGTGATACGGTTCAACGATTTGGTATTCGTGATATAGAACTTTTAGAAAGATTGATAAAATACTTGTTTGATAATGTTGGTTGTACCTTTTCAGGTAAAAATATTGCAGATTATTTTAAAAGTCAACACAGAAAAGTAGATATAAATACAATTTATAATTATTTGTCGGCCTTAGAGTCGGCTTTTATAGTATATAGAGTTTCTCGTTTTGATATTCAAGGAAAGGAAATTTTAAAAACACAAGAGAAATTTTATGTTTCTGATATTTCAATAATCCATGCAGTTATGGGTTTTAAAAATAGAATGATTTCACAATTATTGGAAAATTTAGTGTTTTTAGAATTAAAAAGAAGAGGATATAAGGTTTATATTGGTAAGTTGGGAAATTTGGAAATTGATTTTGTGGCAGAAAAAACTTCGGAAAAAATTTATGTTCAAGTAGCTTATAAATTAGAAAATCCTGAAACTGCAAAAAGAGAGTTCGCAAATCTTTTGAAAATTAAAGACCAATATCCTAAATATGTTGTTTCAATGGATGAGTTTTGGACAGAAAATGTTGAGGGTGTGAAACATTTACATATAAGTGATTTTTTAAAACTTTAGTCTATAGCTGAAGTGAAAACTTGAAACCTAACAATAAACATCTAAGCACTTATTATTTTTTTCGAAAAGTTTTTATGTACATAACCTGAAAAAAAATTATTATTTAAATGTTTTTAGGCTTATACTCCCTAAAACTTGGCAATTATTTTTAAACTATTGCTTTTTACTAAACTACATAAATAGAAGCTTAGCCTAAGCATTTGCTTTTAAGGCTAAGCAACTATTTTTTATTTAAGCATTTTTGAATTTTTTCGCAGATTCAATTAGTCTTGGCATTACTTCAAAAGCATCGCCAACTATTCCATAATCAGCATATTTAAAAATAGGAGCATCTTTGTCCTTATCTATTGCAACAATAACTTTTGAAGCAGAAACACCACCAATATGTTGAATTGCACCTGAAATACCAATAGCGATATAAAGGTCAGGAGCAATTATTTTGCCTGTTTGTCCAACATGCTCTTCATGTGAACGCCAGCCTTCGTCTGAAACCGGACGCGAACAAGCTAATCCTGCATTTAAAATATCAGCTAATTCTTCAAGTTGCCCCCAATTATCACCAGATTTCATTCCACGACCACCTGATACAACAATGCTTGCTTCACTTAAAACAATTTTACCTGTTGTAACATCAGTTGATTCAATTTTAGTTTGAAAATTTGTTGGAGTATTTGGGCTATAATTTTCAATATTTACATCTTTAGGATTTTCTATAATATCACAAGAATTTGGATTTAAAGTTAACACAGTTCTTTTTGACTTAACTTGCATATTTTGAAAAGCACCACCATTATACGATTTACGTTTTAAAACTAATGGAGAATATGAGTTTGGTAAGCTTACAATACCACTAACTAATGCTGCTTTTAGTCTAACTGAAAGTCTTGGAGCAACAGCTTTACCTATATTTGAGTGGGAGAAAATAATTGTGTTTGCTTCTTCTTTTTCAGCAATTTCGTTTAAAAGTTTAGCATAAGCTTGACTATCGTGAATTTCCCATTCTGGAGAATTTATTGAAATTATTTTTGAAGCACCATATTTGGCTAATTCCCCAAGTTCTTCATTGGGTAAATTACCTATGGAAACTGCAATCACAGCTAATCCTGTGTTTTCTGATATTTTATTAGCATATGAAACAGCTTCAAAACTACTTTTTTTAATTTTAGCACTTCTATTTTCTGAGAAAACTATAATTGACATAATCTAATTTTTAAAATTAATAAAATTCTAATTTATAATACTTTAGCTTCGCTATGTAAAAGTTCTATTAGCAGGTCTGTTTCTTCTGCATCAATCATTTTACATTCAGCTTTTGCTGGTGGAACTTCAAAACTTAATGCTTCTGCTAGATTTTCTACAGAAACAGGAGTAGAAACTTTAATTGGTTTTGTTTTTGCCATCATAATTCCTCTCATTGCAGGGATACGTGGATTTATACAAATTCCTTTTTGTACAATTGCAACAAAAGGAGTTTGAATTTTCACTGTTTCTTTTCCTCCATCAATTTCTCTTTTTAATATGATATCACCATCATTAAACTCAAAAGAAGAAACAGCAGAAACCGAAGCTATATCCATAAATTCAGCAATCATACTACCTACAGCAGCAGCATTAAAGTCAGAAGACTCTATACCAGAAAAAATAATATCATAATTTTCATTTTTAGCAACTTCTGCAATTTGAGCAGCAATTGTGTAAGAGTCGCTTGGTTCACAATTAATACGGAAAGCATCATCAGCACCAATAGCTAAGGCTTTTCTAATAGTTGGTTCTGAATTTACAAGCCCAACATTTATGGCAGAAACTTTTTCAATTTTACCTGCTGATTGTTCTTTTATTTCCAACGCTCTTGTCAAAGCAAGTTCGTCCCAAGGGTTAATAACCCATTGTACGCCATTGGTATCAAGGTTTTGCATACCTGTATCAAATTTAATTTTTGTTGTGGTGTCAGGTACATTACCAATACAAACGAGTATTTTCATAATTTATTTATTAATATTATATAGTTTTTAAAATTTTGTTGCAAAGATAATTTATTCTTTTAGAATTGCCCTTGAAATCACAATTTTTTGAATTTCAGAGGTGCCTTCATAGATTTGCGTTACTTTTGCTTCACGCATTAATCTTTCTACGTGATATTCTTTTACATAGCCGTAACCACCATGAATTTGTACAGCTTCAGTTGTGATTTCCATTGCAACATCAGCACAATATTGTTTTGCCATAGCACTTACTAATGAATAATTTATTCCATTATCTTTTTGCCAAGCTGATTTATAAACTAAATTTCTACCGTTTTCTAATTTAACTGCCATGTCGGCAAGTTTAAAAGCAATAGCTTGGTGATTTGCAATTTCGGTTCCAAAAGCTTTTCTTTCTTTTGAATATTTTAAAGCTAAATTAAAAGCACCGCCTGCAATTCCAATAGCTTGTGCTGCAATCCCAATACGTCCGCCGTCTAAAAGTTGCATAGCAAATTTAAAGCCAAAGCCATCTTCACCAATTCTATTTTCTTTAGGAACTTTTACGTCTGTAAACATAACTGAGTGTGTATCAGAGCTCCTCATTCCCATTTTATCTTCGTGAGGACCTAAACTTATTCCTTCACTATGACGGTCAACAATAAAAGCATTTATTCCTTTATACTTTAATTCAGGATGTGTTTGTGCAATTACTATATAAATTCCTGCAGTATCTGCACTTGTAATCCAGTTTTTTGTTCCGTTAAGTAAATAATAATCTCCTTTGTCTTCAGCAATAGTTTTTTGTGAAGTAGCATCAGAGCCAGCTTCGGGTTCAGAAAGTAAAAACGCTCCAATTTTATTTCCACTTGCTAAATCGGGTAAAAATTTGCGTTTTTGTTCTTCATTGCCATAATGTTCAATACCATAACAAGTTAAGGAATTATGAACAGCTAAAACTACAGCACTTGAAGCATCTATTTTTGCAATTTCCTCTAAAGCCAAAACATAAGAAATATTATCCATTCCACTTCCACCATATTCTGGACTAAGGGTAATTCCAAAAAAGCCAAGTTCAGCTAAAAGTTTCATTTGACGATGAGGAAAAATAGATTTAGCATCTCTTTCTATAACATCAGGTAAAAGTTCTCTTTCCGCAAAATCTCTGGCTGCTTGCTGGATCATTAATTGTTCTTCTGTAAATTCAAAATTCATAGTGTAATATTTTTAATTTGTTAAATAAAAACTTCAAATATATGATTTTTGTCATTAAAATCCTATAGTTTTGAAAATATTTTATTTTTTTCCTTAACTATAAGTCCTGGATAAAACTTAATGTCAATTCTGTTATCTCTTCTTCTGCTTCAAAATGAGGGGCATGTCCACAGTTTTTGATTAATTCGATTTGGCAAAAAGATTTAATATTGTTTTTTAATGAGTCTAATTGTTTTATGCTTCCGTACTCGTCTTTATCTCCTTGAATAGCAAGAACAGGACATTTTATAAGTTTTAAGTAATTTTCAATATTCCAATTTTTGTATTCAGGATTAGTCCACACATCATACCAGCCATGAAACATTGTAACAGTGTTTTTGCCGTGATATTTCTCTAAACTTTTTTTCAATCCTCTTTTATAAAAAATATCATACATTTTTTTTACACTATTATAAGTAAGATCTTCAATAAAAAGATGGGCAGCTTCAATAATAATTGCTTTTGTGTTTTCTGGAAACATTGCAGCATATAAAAGCGCTAAACTTCCTCCATCGCTATGACCTATAATAATTTTATTTGAATTTGGTTTTAAAAGTTTATTAAAAATAAAAGGCATATAGTTTTTTGCATCTTCTTCTAAATAATTCGGATTTCTATTTTCGCTTAAGCCATCAGATTTTCCATAGCCGTACCTATCGTAAATTAGTGCAGGCATTTCTAATTTTTTAGATAATTTTTCAGGAAAATCTTTCCACTGCCCAATAGAACCTAAACCTTCATGCAAAAAAATTAAAACATCATCTGTATTATTTGAAAATTCAGGATTAATAAAATGGTAATAAATGTTTTTATTATTAATATTTAAAAATCCCGTAAGCATATTTTTATAGTTTTAAATTGACAAAATCAGCATTAATACTTTATTCCTTATTAGAAGAATAAATATTTATTAATTTCTTCATTCCATTGCTAATTTTCTTTTCAAAAGATTCTGCGGATTTATCTTTACCAATATCTTCGGTTTTATCTTCGCCGTGTCCATATATTTCTTCTAATATATGGGCATATTTTTTATAAATTACATTGCGTTTTAATTTAAGAGTTGGCGAAAGTTCTCCTGTTGGTTGCGACCATTCTTCGCATACAAGTCTAAATCTCTTTATTTTTTCGTGTTCTCCAAGAGTTTGATTAACTAAATTAATTTCCTTTTGGAATTTATTAATAATTTCAGGATGTTTAATTAATTCGTTATTTTCACGGTAATGAATTTTGTATTTACTGGCAAAAAAGTGTAGATAATTGAAATTTGGTGAAATAAGTGCACTTACAAATTTTTCATTTTCGCCTACTATCATTAACTGTTCAATAAGTCCGGAGGATTTGAATTTGTTTTCAATAACTTGTGGCGCAATGTATTTTCCACTAGAAGTTTTAAATATTTCTTTTTTTCTATCAGTAATTTTTAAATATTTATTGTCAATAAACTCGCCTATGTCTCCAGTGTGGAACCAGCCTTCTTCGTCAATAACACTTTTTGTAGCTTCTTCATCTTTATAGTATCCAAGCATGATATTTGGTCCTTTAGCAAGAATTTCTCCGTCATCGGCTATTTTCACTTCTACGCCTTTTAAGATTGGTCCAACAGTTCCAAGGTGTGCATTTTTCCAATCCATCCAGTTTACTGCTAAAACTGGAGAGGTCTCGCTTAATCCGTAACCTTCACAAATTCTTATTCCTGCGGCAGTGTATAATCTAGCTAATCTTACTTGTAAAGAAGCACCACCTGATACAACAGCAACTAAGTTTCCACCAAAAGCAGCTTGCCATTTTTTAAACACTAATTTTCTGTATATTGATAATCTAAATCTATAAAATATTGAGTTTTTACCTTTGTCATCATGTTTTGTTCCTAATCTAACTGCTGCAAAAAATATCCATCTTTTTATTCCCTTTAAATCTTTTCCAATAGAAATTATTTTGTCGTAAAATTTTTCTAAAACCCGTGGTACAGAATTGAATAAATGTGGTTTTACATCTTTAAGGTCATTTATTATTGTTCCAAGATTTTCGGCATAGTAAATAGAAATACCTTTAATTTGGAAAGAGTAATTAAGCATTCTTTCATAAATATGGCAAAGTGGTAAAAAACTAAGTGCTTTTTGTCCGTGGTCTATTGGTACAATTGGTTTTACGCCTATAGCATTGCTTAAAATGTTTTTATGAGAAATCATTACACCTTTTGGATTGCCTGTTGTTCCTGAAGTGTAAATTAATGTGTGCATATCATTTTCATCGACTGATTTTTTTCTCTCTTCTAGTTGTTTCATTAACTCCTCTTCATTTTCTTGCGCTTCTTGAATTAGACTAATCCAGTTTTCAATTCCCTCAATATGATGAAAAGTAAAAACAGTTTGAATTTCCGGGATTTTATCTGCTATAGGTTTTAGTTTTTTATAAAGATTTTCATCTGAGACAATAATTATTTTAGCATCAGAATGCCTTAGTATATATTCTAACTCTACTCCTCCAAGAGTTGTGTAGATAGGAACATGAACCAAACCTGCAAGCGAAATCCCCATGTCTGCAATATTCCAATGGGGTAAACTTTGGGACATAGTAATTATTTTTTCGCCCTTTTTAAAACCTTTGTTTATTAAGCCACAAGCAAAAAGATGAGAATATTTGTAATAGTCGTGAGCCGAAAAGTTTACCCACGAGCCCTTGTCTTTATATGAAAATGCATCTTTTAAGTCTGCATATTCGTTATTATATAATTCTAAAATATCGAAAACTCTTTTTATTTCCATTTTTAAAATTTTATGTTATTAATAATTTAAGGATTCCAATGCTTACTTGTTTTTTGAAATGGACAATTACCACATTTTTTTGGATTTTTTATTATTGAAGAAATCCAATATTTATATCCTATTGTAAAAGTAAAAGTATTTTGTTGATGCCCGTATAAAAGTGAAAGTGTTAAATCGTTTTTGTCATTTAAAAATAGTGCATATTCTAATTCGCCCATAAAACCTAATTTATATTCCCAACTTCCATTTGCTCCCCAATGGTTTTCTTGAACATATCCTGGAATGCTTGACCATAAACTTCTTCCATATAAATTAGCTCCTGCTCCAATACTAAATGAATTTCTCCAAACCTGAACTAATCTTTGTTTAAGACCAATATGTAGAGTTAAGGCAGGTTTTGCAGCTGCATCGTTTAAAAAACCTAACATTGCTCTAAAAGCAAAACTATCACCACTTAAGTAAGATTCATAACTAAATAAAAAGAAAGGTTCGGTAACAAATATAGCCTTGTCGTCAATTTTATTATCAAATAAATGTTTGTTGGTTTCGTTAAATGGATGAATACCTACAGGCGAAAACTTTAGTTGAATAGTTGATTGGCTCATAATATTTAAGGAAAATATTAAACCCAAAAAAAGTAATGATATTTTAAAATCCAAGCTTTTCATAAAATATTCGGTAATATTAAAATAACCGTTTATAAATGATATTTATTTTCAAAAATATAATTTTATTTTAAATTTTAAAGCATAATTTCATAATTTTTATTGATTATTTTTTATTTAAAACAAAACTTTCAAGTTAATTGCTTGATTATTAGAGCTTTTCTCTTTTTGTTTTAAGATTGATGTTTTTTGTGATTTTTTTATTTTTTGTTTCTTTTTTTGTGTTTTTAATTTTATTTTTTGCAGTGTACCAAAAAAAATAGCTTAACTGTTTGTCTTTTTCTTTTTGTGATTTTGCTACATAAAGTTTTTCGCCTGTATAGGGGTTTATTCCAGTATAATACATAACTGTAGCCAAAGTCATTGGAGTAGGGGTAAAGGATTGAACTTGCTCGGGCTTATATCCAATGGATTTTAATTCTTTTGTGAGCTTTGCCATATCTGCCTCTGTACAGCCAGGATGAGACGAAATAAAATAAGGAATAATTTGTTGGTTTAATTCATATTTGTCATTGATATTAAAAAATATTTTTCTTAGATTTTTAAATCCTGAAAAAGGAGTTTTTCTCATTAATTTTAAAACTTTTGCTTCGCTATGTTCAGGGGCTACTTTTAAGCGACCTGACACAAATTTACTTATTAATAATTCTAAATATTCTTGATTTATTTTGTTAATTTTTGGATTTTTAGTTGTGTAGAGTGCAATATCGTATCTTATTCCGCTGCCAATACTGATTTTTTTAATCCCTTTTATTTTTAAAGAATTTTTATAAAGGTTTATTAATTCTTCGTGAGAAGTATTTAAGTTTTTACAAATATTTGGAAATATGCAAGATGCTCTTTTGCAAGTTTCACAAATTTTTAAATCCAAGCCTTGCATTTTGTACATATTTGCCGAAGGACCGCCTATATCTGTAATATGCCCAGTAAAATTTGGCATTTCAGATATTTTTTCCAATTCTTGTAAAATTGATTTTTGTGAGCGACTTGAAATATTTTTGCCTTGATGTGCTGCAATAGTACAAAAACTACAAGCTCCAAAGCAACCCCTGTGAATATTTACAGAATTTTTAATCATCTCGTAGGCAGGGATTGCTTGCTTTTTGTCGTATCGTGGATGTGCTAATCTAGTGTAGGGCAAATCATAAATTTCATCAATTTCGCTTTCACTTAAACTTGGAAAAGCTGGGTTGACAATTATTTTTTTATCTCCAATAATTTGGGTAATTCTTCTGTCGCTATGGTAATTTGTTTCATTTTCAATTTTAACGAAATTTTTTCCATATTTGATTTTGTCCTTTAATACTTCTTCATATGAAAAAAGCTCAATATCTTTGTCTTGTTTATCCTGAATTTCGCCAATATAAGCACATTGTCTGATATTATAACATGAAAAAATACTTCCTGTTTCATTTATTTGTTTTGCAATTTCTCTAATTGATTTTTCAGCCATTCCATAGACAAGCAAATCGGCGTTTGAGCTTATTAAAATTGACTTTAAAATTTTATCTTGCCAAAAATCGTAATGTGCAAATCTTCGCATTGATGCTTCAATTCCGCCTAAAATAACGGGAGTGTCGGGATAAATTTGTTTTAAAATATTTGAATAAACATTGCTTGCATAATCTGGTCTTTGCCCTGATTTTCCTCCTGGGGTATAAGCATCGTCAGTTCTTTTTCTTTTTGCTGCTGTATAATGGTTTATCATGGAATCCATGTTTCCTGCACTTATTCCAAAAAATAAGTTTGGTTTTCCAAGTTTTTTAAAATCTCTTAAATCGTCTTGCCAATTAGGTTGTGGTATTACTGCTACTTTAAATCCTTCGTTTTCTAAAACTCTTGCAATTACTGCTGTTCCAAAAGATGGGTGGTCTATAAAAGCATCTCCGCTCACAAGAATTATGTCAGCAGTTTCCCAACCAAGCTCCTGCATTTCTTTTTTTGAACTTGGAAAGCTAAGTTTAGTGTTAAGAATATTCTTGTTTACCACTCTGGAAAAGGATCAGAAAACATTGAATTACCAAAAGGTCTGATTAAGGGATTGTCGTAATAAATAGGATTATATGGTCTAAATAATGGATTGTAAGAATTTTGCTTGTGAATGCTTATTTCTGCACTTATATAAGAATTTTCACCAATTTTGTAATCAAAACCAAAAGAATTAAATGAATTTGATGAATTGTTTGAAAATGCTGTTGGGTTTGTATCAAAAATGCTGCTTGCATGAACTCTAAGTTTGTCGTTTATTAAATATGAACCTTTCATAAAAAAGTAAAGTTTATTTTGATTCATAGTTTTAGAAGTCCTATTTTCAGCATTCCAATCTAAATATGAAGGAAAATTTGAGCTCACAAAAGCTGTTCCTGCCGTTAAAGTAAATTTATCGGTAAAATTATAATCTATTTTAGGCGAAACATAATTGTAAAAAAGATTTTGACCGTAAAAACTTGAAAAACCTGTTCCTGCCGAAAAACTTGTACGAAATTTATTAGTGTTTGTTTTTGTTTTAAAAGGAATTTTCTTTTCTTGCTCTGTATTATTGGTGTTAGAAAAATGATTTTCATTACCAAAATAAAACTTATCTTCTTGGGCAACAACAAGTTGAGAAGCAAATGCAAAAATTAATATTAAAAAATATTTCTTCATAAAATAATTTTTGTAAAGATATTAAATTTTCGAATAATTACAAAAGAGAAGATTGTTTTTTAAAAATAAACTTCAATTTTTGTATTTGGAATTATTAGCTTATTGCTACCGGGAATAAAGTCTTGCATTTTATAAGATTGTAAATCTTCAAGTTTGTATTCTTGTTTAGAAATTTGAAGTTTTTTACCAATTAAATCTTCATCGCATAAATCTGGCGATGTTTGGTGAGAAATTATTTTTGCTTTAAAATCAATAATATAAGTATCCCATTTTTCGCAGGGAATAGCGTAATCAACAGTTGCTTTTGTTAAATAAAAATCATCGTCTTTAAGCTCAAAACAGTGGTTAAAATAAAATTTGTTTTCGGCATCAACAGAGTGTATTACGTAAATTTTATTCTCATCAATTAAAATTTCTTCAAAGGGGTCAATATTTTGCTGCAAATAATCTGAACTTAAAACAGGACCGGAAATTTCTTTCCAAATTAGAATTTTGTCGTTTTCATTTTTACAAATATAAATTTTTCTCTCAATTCCTTTTGTTTTAATATTATCTGTATCATATAAGTAAATAATTTCATCAAGATTATCTTTATCCAAATCGCCTTTTGTACTTGAAATTAAAGTATAGGTATTTGGAGCAGAAAATTCCGTTAAATTGCTTTGATTTTCTGTATTTTTATCTTTTTTATTTTTGCAGGAAATTATTAGCAAACTTAAAAAAAGATATAAGAAATATTTTTTCATAATTATTCGCCAATAATTTTAACCATTACTTTTTTACGTCTCATACCATCAAATTCTCCATAAAAAATTTGTTCCCAAGGACCAAAATCTAATTTGCCATCAGTAACTGCTACAACCACTTCACGACCCATTATACTTCTTTTTAAATGAGCATCTCCATTATCCTCATAAGTATTGTGTCTATATCTATCATGTGGTTTTTCTGGGGCTAAGCCTTCTAACCATTCTTCAAAATCTTGATGCAAACCTGGTTCATCGTCATTTATAAACACACTTGCAGTAATGTGCATTGCGTTTACTAAACACAGGCCTTCTTTAATCTCGCTTTCTAAAAGACAATTTATTACTTCTTGTGTTATATTAACAAACTGACGGCGTTGAGCTATGTCAAAATATAATATTTTTCTGTATGATTTCATTATAGTTTAATTTATATTTTTTTCAAAATTACAGAAAAATTAGTTTATAAACTATGTTTTATAAATTTTATTTTGATATTTCTGTGTTTTTTGCTTCAAAAAATTATTTTATCAGTATATATTAGAATTGTATCTTTGTCAAAAATTTGAAAGATTTGTATTATACTGGTTTATTAAATAATGGAATTAGAATTATTCATCGCTATATCGAGTCTGATGTTTCGCATTGTGGAATAATAATAAATTGTGGAACACGTGATGAGGCGTTTAATCAGCATGGTTTAGCTCATTTTGTGGAGCATATGCTTTTTAAAGGAACTAAAAAACGAAAAGCATTTCATGTGCTTAGCCGTATGGACGATGTTGGAGCTGATATTGACGCATGGACAACAAAAGAAGAAACTGTAATTGCAGCAAGTTTTTTGAACGAACATTATGAACGTTCAATTGAATTAATTAATGATGTAGTTTTTAATTCTGTTTTTCCTCAAAAAGAATTGGAAAAAGAAAGAGAAGTGATAATTGATGAAATTAATTCATATAAAGATTCTCCTTCTGATAGTATTTTTGATCATTTTGACGAATTATTATTTCCTTCTAATTCTTTAGGCAGAAATACTTTAGGAACAAAATCAAAATTGTTAAAATATAATTCTGATAATTTATCCAATTTTGTAAAAGAGAAATACAATACTGAGCAAATGGTGTTTTGTTCTATTGGGAAAATTAAGTTTGAGAAACTGATGAGGTATTGTGAAAAATATTTTGCTCAAAATCCTGAAAATAAACGACTTTATATTAGAGAAAAATTTGATGCTAAAACAGTTTTTAATAAATCAATAAGAAAAAATACATACCAAGCTCATTGTATTTTAGGAACTTATGCTTATTCTTTTAATGATTCTAAGCGCTTAGCTTTGTTAATGTTGTCTAACTTATTAGCGGGTCCAGGAATGAATGCTCGATTAGTACTGATGTTGCGTGAGAAAAAAGGAATTTCATACAATATAGAATCAAATTATATTCCTTACGAAGATATTGGTTGTTTTAATATTTATTTTGGTTCAGATAAAGATAAAATTGAGCTTGCTATTGAAATTATTTACAAAGAGTTGAAAAGATTAAAAGAAAATAAGTTGGGTAGTTTGCAATTGTCGAAATTAAAAAAACAATTTGTGGGACAACTTGCAATAAGTAGCGAAATTCATTCAAACACTTTATTGTCTATGGGTAAAACTTATCTTATTTTTAATCAAGTAGAAAGTTTGAAAGATATATTAAAAGAAATAAATTCTGTTAGTGCTGAACAATTGTTGCAAGTTGCAAATGAAATTTTTGATTTGAATAATTTTTCAAGTTTAATTTATTATTAAATGGACAATATCGAAAAAATTGCTTTGAATTATGTAGAAAACTACTGTGAACCGGAAGATAATTTGTTGAAAGAACTTTCGCGAGAGACTGCTTTAACACAATTGCATCCAAGAATGCTTTCAGGAAATTATCAAGCTCATTTGTTATCAATGTTTGTTAAGCTTTTTAAGGCTAAATCAGTTTTGGAAATTGGAACTTATGCCGGATATGCAACAATTTGTATAGCAAGAGCTTTAGATGAAGATGGAAAAATAACAAGTATTGAGAAAAATGACGAAATTCAATGGCTTTCTAATAAGTATTTTGAAAAATCAGGACAAAAAAATAAAATAAATGCTTTAGTTGGAGATGCTAAAACAATAATTCCAAACTTAAATGAAATATTTGATTTGGTTTTTATTGATGGTGATAAACGTGAATATATTGAATATTATGACTTAGTTTTTCCAAAAGTCAAAAATGGAGGTTTGATTTTAGCCGATAATGTTTTGTGGAATAATAAAATCTTTGGCAAAATTGAATCTAATGATTATATGACTAAAGGAATAATAAAATTTAACGAATATATTGCCCAAGATAGCAGAGTTGAAAAATTGATTTTACCTGTGCGGGATGGATTGATGATGATAAGAAAAAAATGAAAATTGCTTCTTCACATTTCGCCGTATTCAATGTCAAACAACTTGCTTAAAACATATTCAAGTTTAAGATTAAAACCATTCACAATTAAATCTGCTTGTGAGTAATAATTTTCTCTTTCTATCAACATTGTTTCTACTTTATGTAAAAGCTCTTGTTCTGATAAATTAGTAATTAGCGGTCTTTTAGTTTTAGAGTTTATCAGTCTGTGCGTTAATGATTTTGCATCTAATTTTATGTAAATACTAGTTCCAAGTTTTTTTATTATTTCTAAATTATTATTAAAGCATGGAGTACCACCGCCAAGAGACAAAAGAAAATTATTTTTATTTTCAAACTCTTTTAGTGTAATGCTTTCTAAGTTTCTAAAAATGCTTTCGTCAAAATATGAAAATATACTTGGGATACTTATTTTATATTTTTCTTCTATAAGCTTATCTAAATCATAAAATTCTAGTTTTAAAGCACTTGCAAGTTTTTTCCCAAAAACACTTTTGCCAGAACTCATAAAACCTAATAATAGAATTTTCATAAATTAGGTTTTTTTAAAAATCTAAAGTCATTTGAGTACCACTGTCAGCAGGAGGTTTTTTATTTTTATCTTTTGAGCTTTGTTTAGTTTCTTCATTTTCCTCATTTTCAGCATCTTCATTTTCTCTTGTATCAATTACTTCGAATTCTATTTCATCTTCTTCGTTATTGTCAATAATTTCAAGTTCTATTTCATCTTCATAGTCATCAAGTTTTTCTTTTACTAAAGGCTGATCAAAACTAATTTTTGAAGTTTCGAAAGTAGTTAATCTTTTCCCTCTAGCTCTAATTCCTTTAACAGCAATAAACTCTTCGGCATCAATAAGCTCTGGTTCTCTATCTTTGTGATTGCCTGCAAAGTTTAATTTTACTTGAGGATAATCATCACTTGAAAGTGCAACAAGATATGAGTCTTGGGTTTCGGAAATAATTAATTGTTCTTTTAAATCTTCCTGAACTTGAAAACGTTTTAAATAGAAAAAATCTTGTTCAGCATCATAATGTATGGCTGTATAAATGGTTTCAGGTTCATATTTTGAAATTATTAAAATATTATCTTCGTAATGATTTGATAAATCAAAATTAGTTAATCTACAATTTCCGTCTTTTGTAAAAACTATTATTTTGTCCTCTCCTTGAAATTCACCTAAAAATGTTCCACGTTCACTATCATTAAGTCTAAAAACTTCTTCATCAAACCAAACTTTTCTACCTCCAAGCGTGGATACACCTTCTTCTTTTAAAGTAATTTTATGAATATCGTGTTTAGAAAGGATATTACCTTGAGCTGTACGTGCTTTTATTGCAATATCTTTAAAATCAATTTCAAAACTTAGTTTTCGGATTTTTGGTTTTGGTTTTAAAAACACTTTTATAACTTCGGCTTCTCCATTTGGATTGGCTGAAAAATAAAGAACTCTAGAACTTTCGGCTCCTTTTGTTAAATCATATTCTTTATCGCGTGTAACTCCTGTTACTGCAAATCTTTTTATATATGAAGTTGCAGTTTTTCCATCTCTATAAGCTACATTATAAATTGTGCGTTTATCGTTTCTAAAGAAAACATTAACATATAAAATATCTTTTCCAAAATATGCTTTTTCTGAAATTTTTGAAATACTATATTTTCCGTCTTTGCGTATAACTATAATATCATCAATATCAGAACATTCACAAACAAACTCATCTTTTTTAAGTCCGTAGCCTACAAAACCTTCTTTATAATTTACATAAAGTTTTTCATTTAATATTGCAACTTGGGCTGTATCAATAACATCAAAATTTCGCATTTCGGTTTTTCTTTCACGACCTTTACCATATTTTTCTTTAATACGTTTGTAATAATCAATTGCGTATTGAGTAAGATTATCAAGATGAGTTTGTATCTTTTTGATTTCTTCCAAAATATTTAACAAATCTTCTTCTGCTTTGTCGCTATTGAAACGCAAAATTCTTTTCATTCTAATTTCGAGCAATTTTAACAAATCATCTCTTGTTATTTCACGTGCTAAATTTAGCTTATGTTCAATTGCTTTTGAATGAATAAAGTCAATTGCTAGCTCAGTTGACTTTGCGTTTTCATATTCTTTTTCTTTATAAATTCTTTTTTCTATAAACCATTTTTCTAAAGAAAGCGAATGCCATTCTTCTTCTAATTCGTCTTTTTGAATTAGCAATTCTTGTTGTAAAAGAGTTCTAGTATTTTCTGCCGAATTTTTCAGAATTTCAGAAACGCCAATAAATTTTGGTGTATCGTCTTCTATAACGCAGGCATAAGTAGGAATAGAAACTTCGCATTGTGTAAAGGCGTATAAAGCGTCAATGGTTTTATCGGTTGAAACGCCTGAAGGTAAATGAATTAAAATTTCGACAAATTCAGCTGTATTGTCTTCAATTTTTCTAATTTGAATTTTCTTATTATCGTTAGCTGCAATAATGGACTCAATAATTTTACTTGTTGTAGTTCCAAAAGGAATTTCTTTAATAACTAAAGTTCTTCTATCTAATTTTTCGATTTTTGCACGTACCCTTGCTCGTCCACCTCTTAAACCATCGTTATATTTACTAAAATCTCCATATCCGCCGGTAGGGAAATCAGGAAAAATTTCAAATTCTTTATTTTGTAAATGAGCAATGCTTGCATCAATAAGTTCTAAGAAATTATGTGGTAAAATTTTTGAAGCTAGACCAACAGCAATACCTTCCATGCCTTGAGTTAAAAGTAAGGGGAATTTTACAGGTAAAGTTATAGGTTCTTTATTTCTACCATCATAAGATGATTTCCAATTTGTGGTTTTAGGATTAAAAACAACTTCAAGGGCAAATTTCGTTAATCTAGCTTCTATATATCTTGGTGCAGCAGCAGAGTCGCCGGTTAAAATATTTCCCCAATTACCTTGACAGTCAACCAAAAGATCTCTTTGTCCAAGTTGTACTAAAGCATCACCTATAGAAGCGTCTCCGTGTGGGTGGTATTGCATTGTATGTCCAACAATATTTGCAACTTTATTATATCTGCCATCGTCAAGTTGTTTCATGGCGTGCATCAAACGGCGTTGAACAGGCTTAAAACCATCATAAATATGAGGAACTGCACGCTCTAAAATTACATAGGAAGCATAATCCAAAAAACTGTCTCTAAACATCCCTTGCAGACGGGTAATTTTTGGCTCTTCCTGTTCTATAATTTCAACTGGAACAAATTCTTCTTTATTGTCTGTACTATTTTCAGGTATATTATTGATTTCTTCGCTCATGTTTTTCTAAACTCTCTTTTTATATATCTTCTTCTACTCTAAGATTGTTAATAATAAATTCTTGACGGTCTGGAGTGTTTTTTCCCATATAAAACTCAAGTAAAGGTTGGATTTGGTCAGCTTTAGATAAACTCACTGGCTCTAATCTTATATCTTTACCTATAAAGTTTTTAAATTCGTCAGGAGAAATTTCACCTAATCCTTTAAAACGAGTTATTTCCGGATTATTTTTTAGTTTTTTTATTGCTTCTTCTTTTTCTTTTTCGTCATAACAATAAATTGTTTTTTGCTTATTTCTAACTCTAAAAAGCGGTGTTTGCAATATAAATAAATGTCCGTGTTTTAATAAATCAGGAAAAATTTGTAAGAAAAAAGTAATTAACAAAAGACGTATATGCAGACCGTCAACATCGGCATCGGTTGCTATTACAACATTTCTATATCTTATGTTTTCTATTCCTTCTTCAATATTTAAGGCAGCTTGCAAAAGGTTAAACTCTTCGTTTTGGTAAACTACTTTTTTAGTTTCACCATAGGAATTTGCTGGTTTTCCTTTTAAACTAAAAACAGCTTGAGTATTTACATCTCTTGATTTTGTAATAGACCCACTGGCAGAATCGCCCTCGGTTAAGAAAATTGTTGTTTCGTAACGTCTTTCATCGTTTGAATTGTAATGAATACGACAATCTCTAAGTTTTTTATTATGAAGACTAACTTTTTTAGCTCTTTCTCTTGCTAATTTTTGAATGCCTGCAATTGCTTTTCTATCTTTTTCTGAAGCAAGTATTTTCTTTTGAATTTCCTCAGCAATTTCAGAGTTTTTGTGAAGGAAATCATCAACTTTTTTCATAAAATCGAAAATATAATTCCTCACACTAGGTCCATCAGGTCCCATATCTTTTGAGCCTAATTTTGTTTTTGTTTGTGACTCAAAAATTGGTTCTATAACTCTAATGCTAACAGCTGCTATAATGCTTTGCCTAATATCATTAGCATCAAAATCTTTTTTATAAAAATCACGAATTGTTTTTACAAAAGCTTCTCTAAATGCTGCTAAATGTGTCCCGCCTTGAGTGGTGTTTTGTCCGTTTACAAAAGAATAATACTCTTCGTTATATTGTGTGCCATGAGTAAAGGCTAGTTCAATATCTCCATTTTTTAAATGTACAATAGGATAAAGTGGCTCTTGGTTTAAATTTTCGTTTAATAAATCAAGTAAACCATTTTTGGAATGAAAGCGTGTGCCGTTAAAATTTATTGTTAAACCAATATTAAGATAAGTGTAATGTCTTAACATAGTTTCAATAAACTCAATATTGAAATTATATTTTCCAAAAATTTCGGTATCAGGCGTAAAAACCACTAGTGTTCCATTTGGTAAATCTGTGTCAACAATCTCAGTTTCAGTGGTTTTTAATCCTTTTGAAAATTCTGCTGTCTTCTTTTTGCCTTCGCGATATGAACTTACTTTAAATGAAGAAGATAGAGCATTTACAGCTTTTACCCCAACTCCGTTAAGTCCAACAGATTTTTGAAAAACACTTGAATCGTATTTTGCACCTGTATTCATTTTAGACACTACATCAACAAGTTTTCCTTGCGGTATTCCACGACCATAATCCCTAACAGTGATAGTATGATCTTCAAGCTTAATATCAATATTTTTCCCAAAGCCCATTGCGTACTCGTCAATTGAGTTATCAATAACTTCTTTGATTAAAATATAAATTCCATCGTCTTTAGATTTCCCGTCTCCTAATTTGCCTATATACATTCCAGGGCGCTTCCGAATATGCTCTTCCCAATCTAAAGTTTTAATACTATCTTCCGAATAATTCGCTACCATTTTACAGTCCTTTCCATAAGTTTACAAAAGTAGCCCTAATATATTTATTTTTTTCAGATTTGCAAATTAAAATATTAACATTTTTTAGTTGATAAGGATTATTTTTTTGAATTTCCCATATTTTAAAAATTTTTTCACAAAGAAATTAGATTTAATTGTTTTCAAATCTTTATTAAATAAATCAGGCAAAATACTTTAATTACCAATTAGATATAAATTATAAAAATACAAATATTATCTTTAGTTAAAATTTTAACAAATTCTATTTTAAAATTTGCTTTATTTTAAAAATTTTATTATATATATTTGTTGCAAATAGTAAATTTTAACACTATGAAACAAATATTTTTATTCTTGGTTTTTACATTTATTGTAATTTTCATGTCTAATGCTCAAAGTATTTTAGACGATACAATTAAGCTGAAAGAGGTTGTAATCACAGCTAACAAAACAGAAGTTACAAGGAATAATATTCCTTTGACAATTTCAGTAATTAATAAAATGGAAATTGAAAACAGTAATGAATCGGCTTTGTTGCCTGTAATCAGCAATAATGTTCCCGGAGTTTTTGTAACCGAACGCGGAGTTACAGGTTTTGGAGTTTCTGATGGTTCTGCCGGGCAAATTAGTATTAGAGGAGTAGGTGGTTTTCCAAACACTCAAGTGCTTTTATTATTAGACGGGCATCCTCAATATATGGGAATTATGGGGCATCCTTTACCAGACGCTTATGTGGCTAGTGATGTTGAAAGAGTAGAAGTTGTTAGAGGTCCTGCCTCAATTTTATATGGTTCCAACGCAATGGGAGGAGTAATTAATATAATTACTAAAAAACAAAAAACAGATGGAATTTCAATAAACGCACGCAGCTCATTTGGTAGCTTTAATACTCAAAAATATATGGCTAGTGCAGGATTTAGAAAAAAAGGATTTAGCACTTTTCTGTCTTATAACCACGACCAAACAGATGGACACAGAGCGAGTTCAGATTTTAAAATTGATAATGCTTATGCAAAAATTGCTTATGATATTTTAGATGAATTAACTGTTTATACTGATATTAGTTTGGCAAAATTTTACACACAAGACCCCGGACCAATAAGCGTCCCCAATACTTTAGCTCCACATTGGATTGATATTTTAAGAGGAAAAACATCTTTTGCATTAGAAAATAATTTTTCAAATTTTCAAGGAGCATTAAAAGTTTTTCATAATTTCGGAGAACATAAACTATATGATGGATTTCATTCAAATGATATTAATTCAGGATTAATCTTATATCAAAGTATTAGACCTTTTGCAGGAAATTTGACAACTATTGGTTTAGATTTCAAAACTTTTGGAGGTTTTGCAGAAAATACAATTATGGACGCATGTTTAAACGATACTACTTTATATGAAATGGCTGCTTATATTTTAAGTCAACAAAATTTTAACGATATACTTATTCTAAATGCAGGACTTAGATTAGAAAATCATTCTGTTTATGGACAAGAATGGGTGCCACAAGCCGGAATTAGTTATAATCTAAACGAAAACTCAACAATTAAAGCTATTGCATCTAAAGGTTTTAGAAGCCCAACAATTCGTGAATTATATATGTTTCCACCTCAAAATGCCGAACTTTTGCCAGAAGAACTTTGGAATTATGAACTTGGATATTTACAAAATATAAATGATAATATTAATTTTGAACTCTCTGCTTTTCATAATAAAGGTAGTAATATGATAAAATTAGTGAGAGATGGAGGAATGCCCAAATATCAAAACACAGGAGAATTTAGTAATTTTGGTGGAGAATTTTTAACAAATATTAGGATTAATAAAAATCTAAGATTTAACATAAATTATAGCTATTTATACATGGAAAAACCTATAATTTCATCTCCAGAACATGCACTAAATTTTAGCGGAAATTATAGATTTAATGATTTTATTCTTAACTTAAGCCTACAATCAATCAATGGCTTATATTCAAAACTTGTTCCCGAAGACCCTGATAAAGACGTTAAAGTCAACTATATAGTTCTTAATGCAAGATTGTCGTATAATATCACTAAAGAATGGAATATTTTTGTTGCCGCAAATAATATTTTAAATTCTGAATACGAAATTAACTTTGAATATCCAATGCCGGGAATAAACTTTAATGCAGGGATAAATTTTAAATTATTTAAAGATTTGTAAACTGAGAAATTCAATTAAATGAAAAGATTAAAAATAGTATTCCTGATTTTTGCATTATTTTACGCAAATACTTTACTTTTTGCCCATTCAGGAAAGGCAAGATTTCATGTAATCATCGATACAGATTGTGCCCCTGATGATTTAAGAGCAATAAGCCTTATTTTAGCTTCTGCTGATTTTGAGCTTTTAGCAATTACCACAAGTGACGGACTTTTAAGCCCAGAAGAGGGGTATAAAAAGATAAAAGCAATGCTCAAACATTTCGGACATGAAGGTATTCCTGTTGCTTATGGAAAAAAAACAAACAAAAAAAATGCCGGATGTAATGAACTTTGCTTATCAGTAAATTGGGGAAATGAGGAAAATATTAAAATTCCGGAAAAAAATTTAGCAGTAGAATTGCTTATAAAAGAAATAAATGAGGAAGAAGAACCTGTATATTTAATTTGTTTAGGACCTTTAACAAATATTGCGGAATTATTGAAAAACAAAGACATACATTCCCAAATAGAACAAATTTTATGGTATCAAGGAGATATAAAAACAGGATATAATTTAAACTCGGATATTGAAGCTGCAAAATCTGTAAGTGATTGCCATACAGTGAATAAAGTTTTTTTTAATACAGATAAAATTAAAGAAACTTTACTAACAAATAAATTTTTAAATAAAATATCAAAACTCAATAATCCATACTCAGATTTAATTTTTGAATCTCATAAAAATCAGGGAATTCAAGAAAAAATAAAGACTAAATTTTACAGATTTTGGGATGATTTATTGCCATTATATTTAATAAATCCCGAATTATTTGATGAAAATCAAGAAAATAAAATCTTGTATGTAAGTATTAAAAATAAAAACTTAAAAAATTTTGAAACAGCTTATTTAAAAATTTTAGACAGCAAACATCAATATGAAAATAAGGTTTTTGATAAATTTCCAACTTTACCAGAATATTATGCAGAAGATATAAAACCTTATGTGAAAGAATTAATTAAATTATATGGATATTCTGAATTTCGTTCAGCTGTAATTACAAATGAAATGCACGGACATTTTGGAATTTATGCCGTTGTTGGAGTAAAAATGGGAATTAGAATTAGGCAATATTTCAATATTTCATTAGATGATGTAGAAATTCTTTCTTATGCGGGTTTAACTACGCCACTAAGTTGCATGAATGACGGTTTGCAAGTAGGAACAGGTGGAACAATTGGGCATGGATTAATTCGAGTTGCAGAACAAGAAAATAAAATACCGGCTGCAAAATTCAGATTTAAAGATAGAGAAATTACTTTAATTTTAAAAGATGAATATTGGAAACAAATTCAATCAGATATAAAAAAAACAATTGACAAATGCGGAAATTTAACGCCTGAATATTGGGAAGAATTAAGGAAATATGCAATAAAATATTGGTTAGAATTTGATAGAATGGAAATTTTTGAATTTATAGAAAAATAAGGATTTTAGTTTTTTTATTTTATTATTATTGTTTGAATAATTAGTAAAGAATTGTCAGGTCTTGATTTTGCAAGTTTTTTGATAAGTTTTGGCTCCTGACTTTATCACTTTTTTTTTACGTATTTATAAGTGTCTCATTGTTAGTGTCATACAATCTTTGCGACACCATTTTGAGTGTCGCAATAAAAAATGTTCTATTCTTGTGGTATTAACTGACTAATTTTCAATTATTAATAGGTGGACAGTTTTAGATTATTATGTACAGGAATTACGTATATACAAAGATGGGGTGTTGGTTTTGCAAGAAAGTGGGGGTTTTGGCGGGATTTTTGCTATTTATTGCAAAAATCATGACAAAACAGATTTACAAATATTTTAATAAGCCCCTTTCAACTTTTAACTTTACAGACTTTCGACTTTACAGACTTTCGACTTTTAACTTTTAACTTATTATAAGTGGACAGTTTTGGATTATTATATACATTTATGGCATAAATACTTTATTATGGGCAGGTTTCTTCATTTTATCATATTTTTTCAATCAATTCCCGTTTCACAATTTCGTATGCTTCTTGCGGATTAAAAGTCAATATCGGACGAAGTAGAGCCTGTGTATCGTTCAAAAAAATATCTTCTTGCATTTTTTCTTCCATATTGGCAATATAGACGGTTTGCGTGGGCGAATCGCCATCTGAAAATTCAATGTACCTACGGTAGCATTTCACAACATTTTTTGTATTTAAGTTAGGATTTTCCAACGCTTTCCACAAGTCAAACAAATCACGCCCTTTTTTGCGTTGATACAACGCACGAAGTTTTGTACCAATTAATTCGTCTAATTGATATGTAGTAATCTCACACGAACCATTAAACCACTGACTTTTAACTTCAAACGGTATTTTTACCAAGCCAAGTACGCTAAAATGCTCTTTGCAGTTGATTTCTATTTTCAGGCGAATGGGTATAATCGGTGGAAAAGTTGATTCTGTTTTGAAAACCAACGTGTTATTGTTTTGTTTTTGTTTGATAATTGGCTTTCCAAGAAAAGATAAAACTTTACGTAATCTGTCGAGTATTGCGCCGATACTTTCGGGTTTAATTTGTACTAAATCAATGTCTTCGGAATATCTCGGTTGTGGAGACAAATAAAGTTTATGCAATGCTGTTCCACCACGAAATGCCAAGTGCGAAGACAAAAATTCGTCATCATAAATTGCCACTAATGCACGGCAAATAATAAGATCTTGTTCAACCATTTGTGCATCAGTCCAAGGTACTGTTTCTTTCCATTCAACAATATGTTCTTTGGGTATCATAAGTTTTATTTTAAAGATTGTGGTAGCGATTCGGCAAAGTCAAAACAAGTTTTGCACTCTGCTCTCATTACTCCTACAATTCGTCAATTTCTACTTCCTCGTTAATAATGAGCTTCCATTTGTCATTTATCTGAAAATCAGCATAATTTTTCTTTTTTGAAAGTACGGATAATGGATATTTTCTGAACTTTATTTCTGCTAATTTTGATTTTTCAAACAAAATATTTGCTAACTCACAAAATCTCAATAATTCAAGCAAATAGCCTAAGCGTTGGATAACGGCAATATTCAGTGTCTTTAAAAATTCTGCATTAACTTGTTCAAAATTAATACTCTCTGCCAATTCACTCAGAACTGTTGCCACACGGTTTATCCCGCCTATGTTTTTTTCGTAAATAATTAAATCGAAAGCCGTTAATTCAGGGCAAGAAACGTTTACATAGCCACTGCTAACCATAACCTGCATAAGAAGTTCAGTTGGAATATTTTTCTTTGTAACAAAGTTTATTTTTACGTCATCCATTTGCTTGTCGCGTAAAATTCGTGAGCTTGTGATTACAAAAAATTCCATTGGCGCTTGGTGTGCCGCCCCTTGTAATGCTGCCGCACTTAGCAACGCCACATAGTAATCTTTGTCCAAAAATTTCATTAATTGGTTGATATATTCCATCGGTGGAACAATGGCTTTCATTCCATATTCGGGCAAAATGACGGCATAAAAATCTCGCCAAACCGACTGTACCTTTTTTTTCTTTGAAAGTCGATTTAATGCGTTTCTAATGCTGTAATACGACAAGGTCGAGAATTGTTTTGTAACTTCTTGTTTTGTAAAAACGGACTTTCCTCGCTTTGGTAAATCATTAACCCAATCTTCTATTTTTTTGTATTCTTCCATCTTTTTATATATTGCAACATATCTGCAATAATACACAAAGTATATGTATTATTGCAGATGCAAAGATAACTTTTGTTTTTAAAATGTCAATAAAAAAATAAGAAAATGTTTTAACATAATTGTTCATCAAGCATTTTCAATTATTGTGTTATTGTTTTTTTGTACTCCTTTACAGCCCCTGTTCAAATACCCTTAAATTTTTTAAAAATCTTTCCAAAAATACTAATTTATTTTGAATTTACGCCTCTATAAAATTAAATTTTGTTAAAATAAATCAAAACTTACCAGTAAAAATCAAAAAAGTTCGACTTTTAAAACTCGAACCGATTTTAGGGTGAAAAACGAAACTTTATTTGGGAATTTGCGTATATATTAGAATGGGGCTATAGGTTTTGCGAAAAAGTGGGGGTTTTGGCGGGATTTTTGCCACTTGTTGCAAAAATCATGACAAAACAGGCATAAGATTTCAATTCGTTTTCAAGATTTCTAGGTTTCAAAATTTATAGTTTTAGATTATTACAACATAAAATATTTGCCAATTTTAATTTATTTTAGCAAATTTTATTTTCAAATTTTGAAAACTAGTTTTTAATCTTTAATTTTGAACAAATTTAATTTTTACTTAAATGAAAGCTATAAAAATATTGGTTTTTTTATTTTTAGGACTGAGTTTGTCTTTTGGCTGTAGAATGAAAAACGCTTGCGAATTAAATCATACAGGCGAAATTTCTATTACTAATAAAACTGGTCAAAGTGTTGAAGTTTATATTGAGAATATTAAGGTTTTTTCTTTAGAAAACTTGCAAACAAAAACTATTGATAAACCTATTGGGAATTATGAAATTAAATGTTTAAACTTTCCAAACGAGTGGATGCAAACAGTAATTGTTGAAGAATGCAAAACTTCTAATGTCCAATTTCCTGAACTAGAAGATTAATGCAAAAACTTGTTGTTTATTCTGCATCTGCTGGTTCTGGCAAAACTCATAATATTGCCGGAGAATATATAAATCTTTTGTTCCAAAATAATTCTCCATGGAGAAATATTTTAGCAGTTACTTTTACAAATAAAGCCTGCGACGAAATGAAATCAAGAATTATTGAGGACCTTTCCAAAATTGCAAAAGGAGAATCAGAAAGAATTAAAAGCCTTGCCATAGCAAATAATACAAATGAAAAGGAAATAATTGATAGAGCTCAATCAATTTTTACTGGTATTTTACACGATTATTCCTTTTTTTCAGTTTTAACAATTGATAGCTTTTTTCAAAAAATATTAAGAAACTTTACTAAAGAAACTAAAATACAATACGACTACGAATTAGAGCTTGACACTGCTAAGGTTGTTAATGCAACTGTTGACGAGCTTCTTGAAAAATCAAATTCTGACAAAACTCTTAGACCACTTATACTTGAATTAGTTAATGAAAAAATGCGAGACCAAAAAAAGTGGGATTTTAGAGCTGAATTAAGTGATTATTTGAAAAATGTTATAAAGTCTGATTATAGAAGTTTTCAAGAGCAATATGATGAGTTTTTTAAAGATGCAAATAATTTGAAAAACTTAAGAAATCAACTTAAAAAAATTAAAAGCGATTTTATTAAACAAGTAGAAAATTTTGAAAATTTATATAAACAATTACTTGAAAACCATAGTCTTGAAGCTGATAATTTTAAAGGAAAGTCTAGATCAGTAATTAATAAAATTTTAAAGACTTCTTCTACTTTAAAATCTACAGGAAATATTGATATAGAAAATATTTTTGAAAAAGCTTTTGAAATTGAAGATTGGTTTGTTGTGGCTAAATTAAATGATAGCCTTTGTATTGGGGTTTTTAATAAATCTTGCGAGATATCAAATCAGTTTAAAAACTTTTTAGAGCAAAACTATATAAATTATAATAGCGTTTCAATAATTGAGAAAAATCTGTCTAAAACTGCTTTAATTAATTATGGACTTGCAGCGATTAAAGAATATTTAGGAAAAGAAGATAAATTTTTAATAGATGATGTGCCGGTTTTTCTTTCAGAAATTGCTAAAAATAATAATGCGTCTTTTATTTATGAAAAAACAGGAACTTTTTATAATAATTTCCTAATTGACGAATTTCAAGATACTAGCATTACTCAATGGAATTCTTTTAAACCTCTTTTAAGCGAGAGTTTATCTAAAGATCTTCTCAATATAATTGTTGGTGATATAAAACAATCAATTTATGGTTGGCGTGGGGGCGAATGGAATTTATTAGCTCAAGAGTTGGAAAATAGTTTTTCAGAATATTATTTTGAAAAAAATTTAGAAACTAATTATAGAAGCGGAAAAAATATTGTTGAATTTAATAACTTGTTTTTTGAAAATTCTGTAAATATTTTATCTGAGATTATAGAAAATGAATTTCCAAGACTTTTACATCAAGATAGCTCTGAACTTTTAAAAAATACTATCTATAAAAATATTGCGCAAAATTTTAATAAAGATTATAAATCCGAAGTTAAAATTAAAGTTTTTAATGCTAAAGCTGAAAATCTAAGAGAAGGAATCTTGGAAAATTTAATTTTACAAATCGAAGAAATCCAACTTAATAATCATTCTGCCGGCTCAATTTTAATTTTAGTCAGAGGCAATAACGAAGGTAAAGAAATTGCAAACTATATTTTAAAATATTCACAAAGCGAAAAGGCTAAAAAAGGACTAGTTTATGATATAATTTCCTCTGATTCTTTGTTTATTAATTCAAGTAAAGCTGTGAATTTTATTATTTCTATTTTTAAATATGTAAATAATATAAACGACCAAATCGCGATTTCAGAAATTTATGCCTTATATAATGCTGATAATCTGCAAAATATCGATGACTTGCTTTCAAATAAAGATTTAGAACAAAAATTGCTTAATATTCAAGAAAAAATTAGGAATAAATTGGTTTATGAAAGTTCAGAAATCATTATAAATGAGTTTGGTTTGAATGAAAATGAAGAAAATATCCCTTTTTTAAGTTCATTTCAAGATCTAATTTTGAAATTTGAACAAAGATATGCCTCAGAAATAAATTTATTTCTTAATTTTTGGGAAGAAGAAGGAAAAAACCAAAATATAAGAGTTCCTGAAAAACAAAATGCAATAAATATATTAACAATTCACAAATCAAAAGGTTTAGCTGCAGATTTTGTTTTAGTTCCATTTTGCAACTGGACAATGAATAAATATAATGACACAATCTGGGTAAGCTCTGATATTCCACCATTCAATTCTTTACCAACTTGGGCGGTTAATTACAATAATAAACTTAAAAATTCAGTTTTTGAAAAGGATTTTTATTCGACAAAATTTAAAAATATTGTTGAAGCTTTTAATATTTTATATGTCGCATTTACCAGAGCTAAAATAGGTTTGTATATATCTGATATTGAACAAACTGACAATGTAAACTCAAGAATATCTACAATTATAAATAAAACAATTTCTCAGTTTGATTTTCAAAATAATTTAAAAGTAAAAATTACTGAAAACTCTGATTTTAACTATACAGAATATTATTTTGGAGAAAAACCAGATAGGGGAACAAAGCAAGATGAAGATTTTTATATAAATAAATATCCGGTTTATTTTGCAAACAAGCAAATCAGCATAAAGTCTTCTTTTGAAAGAGATAAATTAAACCCTGAATCTGTTTCGTCTATTCATAAAGGAATAGTTTTTCATAAAATTTTTGAAAATATTTCATATGAAAAAGATATTAATTCTGCAATTAAGAAAATTTCCCATTCAGGATTAATAAAAAGTTCTGAAGAAGATTTTTATAAAAATGAAATAAATGCTATTATTTCAAAACCAATTGTGGCGGAATGGTTTTCAGAAAAATATAAAATACTTAACGAAACTGAAATTATTGATAAAACTGGTAGAATTTACCGCCCAGATAGAATTATTTATAATGAAAAAAAAATCTGCGTAATTGACTATAAATTTGGTGAAAAAGAAAACTCAAATTATGTATCTCAAGTAAGAAATTACGGTAATTTGCTAAAAGATTTAGATTTTCAAGAGATAGAAATTTATATTTGGTATGTATTTTTAGATTTTTTAATAAAAGTTGATGCAAATTCAAGCAATATTGAGAAAATAATTTTAAAATGAAAAAGATAATACGATTTTTTGTAAGAAATATACCCCGCCCAATTTTAATAAAAATGTCTGGCTTATTTTCTATTTTGCTTCGTCCATTTTATTATGGCAATAAAGTTGAATGTCCGATTTGCGAAAATAAATTTAGAAAATTTTTACCTTATGGAAGTAAAGCAGGCGAAAATCGTTTGTGTCCAGTTTGCCTATCATTAGAGAGACATAGATTAATATATTTATATTTGAAAAACCACAGTGATTTTTTTACAGAAAAATATAAAGTTTTACATATAGCACCTGAACAACCATTTTTAAAAAGGTTTAAAAAACTCTCAAATTTAGATTATACAAGTGCAGATTTAGTTTCTCCAATTGCAGACTTGCATTTTGATATTATGAAAATCCCTTTGGAAGACAAGACTTACGATTGGGTAATTTGCAACCATGTATTGGAGCATGTAGAAAATGATATAGAAGCAATGAAAGAAATTTTAAGGATTTTGAAAAATGGTGGAAAAGCTATTTTGCAAGTCCCAATAAATTATGATTATGCAGAAACTCACGAAGATTTAAGCATTACAGACCCAAAAGAAAGAGAAAAGATTTTTGGACAATACGACCATTTAAGGTGGCATGGTTTAGATTATCCAGAAAGGTTGAAAACAGCAGGATTTAATGTTCAAGAATTTAAAATTAGCGATTTTATTTCAAATGAAGAAATAGAAAAATATAGATTAGACCCAAGTGAGATTTTATATATCAATTTTAAAGATTAAAAACTGAAAACAAATTTGCATACAATTTTTTAATAATTTTTATAAAACTATTCTTTTTTGCAATTATTTTTTCACCAACAAAACAATATTCTCAACATGATGAGTGTGAGGGAACATGTCCACAGGTTGAATTTCTAAAACATCGTAAATATCGCTTAGCAATGCTATATCTCTTGCTTGGCTTGCAGGATTACAACTGACATATACAATTTTATTTGCAGATATTTCTCGCATAATATTTATTACATTTTCGTGAACTCCTGCTCTTGGTGGATCTAAAATTATTGTGTCGGGTTTGCCATTTTTTGAAATAAAATCAGAATTTAACATGTCTTTCATATCGCCGGAGTAAAAAACTGTATTAGAAATATTGTTTAATTCTGAATTTTTCTTTGCATCTGCAATGGCTTCAGGAACAGAATCAATACCAACAACTTTTTTGCAGTTTTTTGCAATAAAATTTGCAATAGTCCCAGTTCCTGTGTATAAATCATAAACTAAGTCATTAGCCTGAATATCAGCAAATTCAACAGTTTTATTATATAAATTCAATGCCTGTTCTGTATTAGTTTGAAAAAATGATTTTGCATCAATTCTGAATTTTAACCCATCTAAATCTTCTAAAATATAATTTCTGCCTTTATAACAAATTACTTCTTGGTCGTAAATAGAATCATTAAATTTTGTATTTACAATATATTGTAATGATGTAATATTAGGAAATTCCTGATTTAAAAATTCCATTAAGGCATGAATAAGTTTTTTTTCATCTTTATTAAAAACTACAACTAGCATTGTTTCGCCGGTAGAACTTGTTCTTATCATAAGATTTCTCATCATACCTTCGTGAGTACGGCTATTATAATAATCATAGCCTTCTTGTTTAGTAAATTCGCGTAATTTATTTCTAATTTCGTTTGAAGGTTCATTTTGTAAAAAACACTCCTGAATATCTACAATTCTATCAAACATTCCTTGCACATGAAAGCCTAAACCTTCTAAATCTCTGCCAGTATTTTCAATAAAAGGTTCAGTTTCATCAAGCCAACGCCTTTGAGCAAAAGTAAATTCTAATTTATTTCTGTAATATTTATCTTTTTCAGAAGCAATTATTGGATTTATTTTTAAATTTTTTAATCCACCTAAGCGACTTAGTTGGTCATAAACTTGCTTTTCTTTATACTCTAATTGTTTTTCATAAGCTAACATCTGCCATTTGCAACCGCCACATTTCCCAAAATGTTTACAAAAAGCATCAATTCTATCTTTTGAAAATTCTCGTATTTTCAACAATTTTGACTCTGCATAAGCTTTGCGTTTACGGGTTAATTGCACATCAACTATATCGCCGGGAATTACTTTGCGAACAAAAATCACATAATTATCATGTCGTCCAATTGACACTCCTTCAGCAGCAATATCTGTAATTAATAGATTTTCTATTATTGGATAATTCTTTTTTTTCACTATAATTTATTTTTTTGCAAATTTAAAAAGTAAATCCAAAGAATTAAAAACATTTTAAAAAAGCATAAAATTTTATTTGCCATATAAAATAAAATACTTAATTTTGAGAAGAAAAAAAAATAAAATCTTATATTATGAAAAAACCTATATTAATTTTTACCGCATTGTTTTTATGTTTAATATTATTGACAAGTTATGCTAATATTGAATTAAAAAACAATAAAAACTATCCAAGTTTGCAAGACGCAAAGCAAACAATTTATAATTACAAGACTTATTACAATGAAAGATATGGTTATAGCATAGAATATCCTTCAAGTAAATTAATTCCCCAAGGAGAATCTGGTAGTGGAGATGGACAAGTTTTTAAATCTCAAGATTCAAAATCAGAATTAAGAGTTTATAGAGATTATAGAGATGTTCTCGACTTTGGTCTTCAAGATGCTTATAATGAAGATTTAAGAGGAGATGGAGGAAATTTTGTTGTTACGTATAAAAAGCTAGGAAATAACTATTATGTTATTTCAGGATATAAAAACAAGAATATTTTTTATCAAAAAACAATTATTTTTCGCAATCAACTTTGCACTGCTATAATTACGTATCCTGAATCTGAAAAAAATTATTACAATAAAGTATGTGAAAATATTTTTAGAACTTTCAAATAATTAATATTTTTGAGAAGAAATATAAAAGTCTAAATTTTATTAGAGAAGTAGCAATGAGCAAAACAATATCAATTAATTTATATTATGAATCAAGAAATACGAGTACTAAAACTGCGAAAACATTAAATAAAAAGTTTTTTTTAGATAACGAGTTGGAAATTGGCGATGGGCGGGATTATTTTACCCTAGACTTTTAATCGAGACAGAAACTTTGATTCTACTTAAATGCTTAAGCTAAGGCGTTTTTGTCACACTTGCCAGTTTCTTACAGGTGGTTTATTAGTTCAATAGCTTATTGCTGTCTATGTTATATCCAACTTCTTTTAATTCTCTAGCGATTGCTAGTTTCCAATTTTCTGACGTATCATAAGGTGTGAAAAGTACACCTTGATAATCAGAAGGGAATTCAAAATTCTTAGCATTTTCATGGAGAACAATAACATTTTCTCTACCTATTTTCCCCAAGAAGAATCCTAATTCTAGAATAACATTTTGTCGTGCTCGTAGCATGGCATTCTCAACTTTGTCATTTTTACTAAAAGCTATATCATCAGCGGATAAGAGAATTACAGCGAAGTTAACATCTGAATATTCAGTGAATTTTTCTATGATCGTTCTCCCCCTATTTGGTTGTTCATGTAAAATGATTGGGTTAAGGCCAAGTTTTTCTATAAACCTAGCACAGGATTGTTTCATTTCTTCGTTGTGTCCATGGACCAAGAAGATGTTTTTTGATAATTTTAAGTTATTTATTCCTACTTTACGCCTATCTTGAAAGACATTTGAGAGTTGTAAATCTTCAAGCATGACATTCAGCAAGTTTATTAATTCTGATTTACCACTTTGAAATCTTTTAATTAAAATATTTCTGTCCATTCCTCCCCAAATCATTGATGGTACAAAATCTATTTTCTTAATCATCACAGTATATTCAGTATTACTGCCGAAAATCTTCTTGATGAGCATATCAGCTCTTTTTAGTATCCTGTCCAAATTTCCGTCATCGTAATTTAGATTTTGTGCTTCACTTATTAAGTCTTCAATAAGCCTAATTTTGTCCATATGTTACTTTATTATAATTACTATGCTTTAGTTAAATCGCCCATAACTCACTTATATACACAACATCCTATCCCTTACACCCCCCAATTAACAAATAACCCGCTAGTTTGTTGCGTATTATTTTCGTAAAAACATTAATTATTTATATAAACAAATGTTTTTAATATTTGTTTATTTTTTTTAAAAAGTTAGTTATAAATCATCAAATGGGCTTTTTATCTGCTGAAGATTTAAACTTGTAGATTTTATATAACCATGTCCAAAGGATTTGAATATATAATAAGCCCGAGTGAAACTTTGGGCGATTTTAGCAATGATACAGCAAGTTTGATGGAGTTTAATAAACCTTAACTTTTTCCTGATTTTATTGCTTTTTTACGCATTTCTAAGTGTTTCATTATCAGTCTTATATAATCTTTGCGACACCATTTTGAGAGTGCATTGTTAAAGTTAGGATATGTTAAAACAAGGAATAATCTAGTCGGGTATATATTTCGCTCCTGACGTGGCAGAGGATTTTTTCGCTTTTCTTAATTTTACCAAAATTCATCTTCAATTCTAAAAATAGCATAAACAGAATTTAAATCGTATTCTCCGTATTTAGCAGGTTTTGCACGTCCTAAGCCCATATAGGACATAGTAATAGCAATTCCTTTTTCATAATCTTTCCAAGCTACAAAAATTGCAGAATGTTCAATGTTTTTATATTGTCTGTTTATGTGATAAACCCAATCTCCGGGTTTTAGCATTTCTTTATCTGCATATGGTCCAGGTTTTTTTGAATTGAAAACTTGTATTTTTCTAAACTGACCAGAAGACTCAAGGCTATTGTAAACAGAGTTTAAATAATCCCAGCAAGAACCAACAACAAGCTTTTCGTCTATAGCAGAAAATTTATAAGAATTTTGTAAAATTAAATTAGCTCCTACATTGCAAGATTGACAAAATGGAATGCCAGCTATATCACTTGCATCACAAGTGTCGGCTTCAATAATCCAAAAAGAAGTGCTATCATTTTTGTAAATATATTCGTATAAATTATCTAAAAACACTGCGTTTAATAAAGATGTAGAATCAGTAAAAATTTGAATATCATCATAAAAATGGTAATATGAATTTTGAGAATTAATTTTCTCATTTACCATAAAAATTAGTATTATTAGTATATTTACAAAATTGATTTTCATTAAAAAATAATAATTAAAAAACCACTTATCTAATATCCATTTCTTTTATTAAATGTGTTGCGCCAGCATATTTGTCAATTATAAATAAGGCATAACGAATATCAATTGAAATATTTCTACACATTTCGGGGTCATACATAATGTCGCTCATTGTTCCTTCCCAGTTTCTATCAAAATTTACTCCAATTAATTCTCCATTTGCATTTATTACAGGAGAACCCGAATTTCCGCCAGTAGTGTGGTTTGATGCTGTAAAGCAAATATGTAAACTACCATCTTCATCAGCATATCTTCCATAATCTTTTGCTTGGTATAAATCTTTTAATTTTTGCGGTACAGTGTAATCATAAATTTCAGGATTATCCTTTTCCATTATTCCTTCTAAACTTGTGAAATAATTGTATTTTATCCCGTCAGCCGGAAAATAATTATCAACTTTTCCATAAGTAATCCTTAATGTAAAGTTAGCATCAGGAAATAAAAGTTTATCTTCTTGGTGTTCAATTTGTGCTTTCATATAAATCCTGTTAAGACTGTCTAATTTTGTGTCGTAAGCAGAAAATTCAGCATTAACTTTATTTAAGTAAATATCCACATAATCTTTCATCAGCAGATAAATAGGGTCTTTCATCAAGGTTTTATATGATTTTTTTGATAAAGAATTTAAAAAAGCATTAAATTTTTCTTGATTTCCAAAAATCGAATTTTTATAGCAATATTCAGCTATATCTTGGTATTTATTGCCTGATTTAAGTTTGATTTTATCTAATTTTGCAAAATAATTGGGTTGAAATTCCACAGGAATATTTTCGTAATAAAGTTTAAGCATTTCTTCAAACATTTTTTTGTCTGTAGCTTCATTATAATCTTTAAAATGTGCATCTGCTTTAAGTTGAGCATCTTTTTTGAGGATTTCAATGCCTGCATCTGTTTTTGTTTCAACACTTTCTAAACTTCTCATTCTTAAAGCCAATAAAATAGCATCTGCCCCCAAACCTGCTTCATTAATATAAATTCTTGCCATATTATATTTTGATAAGTTTTTATAAATAGTTTGGTATTGGCTTAAAATATTTTTATAATTTTTTGTTCTCTCATTATCTGAATTTACCCAATTCATAAATTCATGTTCGTATTGTTTTTTTACATTTATTGCGTCTAAGCGTTTAAGTCCATTAATTTCGCCCATCCATTTTTTCCAGCCATTAGCAATGGAGGCAGCTTTGGCAGAATATTGAATTCTTATTAATGGGTCGGAGTTCATTGCAGCATTAATAATATCAAGTTTTTTTCTTCTAATCATAATTCGTGCAGGGTCGCTTTCATTCATTATCTGTTCTACTGCAAAGGAAGGTAAGTATTCTGTAGTTGTTCCAGGGTAGCCAAAAACCATTGTAAAATCACCTTGCTTATATCCTTTTGTTGAAATTGGAAAATATTTTTTAGGCTGATAAGGAATATTGTCTTCTGAATAGTTTGCAGGTTTCCCGTCTTTGTTGCAATAAATTCTGAAAAGTGCAAAGTCACCAGTATGTCTTGGCCACATCCAGTTGTCAGTATCTCCACCAAATTTTCCTATTGCAGAAGGAGGAGCACCAACTAATCTAACATCTGTAAAAACTTCATTTATAAAAAGAAAATATTGGTTGCCGTTATAAAATTGCTCTACTCTTGCTTCGTAATGATTGCCTTCTATTGCAGAGTTTTTAATTTTATCTATATTTTTACTAATAATTGAATTTCTTTCTTTTTCTGTCATATTATTATGAACACCACTTAGCACAGCTTCGCTAACTTCGGCCATACTAACTAAAAACGTAACTTTTAATCCAGGATTTGGAAGTTCTTCTTTGTGATTCATAGCCCAAAAACCATCTGTTAAATAGTCGTTTTCTAAACTTGAATGTTTTTGTATCTGTCCATAGCCACAATGATGATTAGTGATTAATAGACCTTGATCTGAAATTAACTCAGCAGTACAACCACCGCCAAAAATCACAATAGCATCTTTCATAGAAGCTTTATTGATGCTATAAATATCTTCTGCACTAAGTTTAAAACCTTTGGCTTTCATATCTTCATAATTATACTTTTCCATTAAAATCGGAATCCACATTCCCTCGTCAGCAAATAAAGGGAAAAACAAAATACTCGATAAAAGTAAAATAATTAGTCTTTTCATTATTCTAATTTAAATAATTTGATAAATTTTAAAATTAATGCACAAACCTAAGAAAAAAATCAGATTTAACAAAGATTAAATTTTAAAATATGAAATTCTTGCTAATTTTAAAAATTTGCAACTAGTTTTTTATAAGAGTTCTAATTGCCTTATTCAAACTTACAAACTATTTAAGGTTAATAAATTGAATTTGTAAAACTTTTTAAACTAAATATAATTAATTAAAATTGTAAAAAAATTTAAATTGTGAATAAGCAACTGAAAGCACTTGCGGGTCAAACTGTAGTTTATGGTTTTAGTAGTATTTTGGGGCGTTTGCTCAATTACTTATTAGTACCGCTTTATACACGATTGTTTTTGCCAGAAGTTTACGGAATTGTTACTGAATTATATGCTTATGTAACTTTTCTTTTGATACTTTTAACTTATGGAATGGAGACAGGTTTATTTAGGTTTGGACAAGAAAAAGAAAATTTCAATAAAGTTTATTCATCTATACTTTTTTGTTTAAGCATAAGTTCTATTCTTTTTATAATTGGTATTTCAATTTTTCTAAAACCTATTGCAAGCCTAATTAGATATGTTGAGCATCCCGAATATATATTATGGATGGCTTTAATAGTTTCTTTAGACGCATTTACTTCAATTCCGTTTGCTAGGCTTAGATTAGAAAATAGAGCTTGGAAGTTTGCAATTATAAAACTTATAAATATCAGTACCAATATAGCTTTCAATTTGTTCTTTTTAATTTATTGTCCTAAACTTTTAAATTCAAATCCTAATTCAATTTTATTAAATATTTACTCTCCAAATATTGGTGTGGGCTATGTTTTTATTTCTAATTTATTGGCAAATATTATCACATTAATCATTTTATTACCAGAAATTTTCAATATAAAAATTAGAATTGATATTAAGCTGTTAAAAACGATTTTAAAATATTCTCTACCTTTGCTAATAGCCGGTTTTGCCGGAATGATAAATGAAACCTTAGATAGAGTTATGCTTAAATTTTTAGTTGCAGAAGATTTAAACCCTATGGCTCAGCTAGGAATTTATGGAGCAAATTATAAATTAGCCATTTTAATGACACTTTTTATTCAAATGTTTAGATATGCCGCCGAACCTTTCTTTTTTCAAAATAAAAATGAGAGTAATGCACGCGAACTTTATGCCAAGGCAACAAAATATTTTATAATTTTTGGCTTAATAATATTTTTGGGAGTAATGTTTTACATTGACATTATAAAATATTTTATATCTGCTAATTATCATGAAGGGCTAAAAGTTGTACCTATTTTATTAATAGCTAATTTGTTTTTAGGAATTTTCTTTAATTTTTCAATTTGGTACAAACTTAATGATATGACAAAATACGGCGCTTGGCTTGCTGTATTTGGAGCAATAGTAACCATTGTTTTAAATTTAATTTTAGTCCCAGTTTATGGTTATATGGGAGCTGCATGGACAACTTTAATTTGTTATGTTTTAATGTCCCTACTTTCTTTTTATTGGGGACAAAAATATTACAAAGTGCCTTATGAAATTGGAAATGCAGCATTTTATTTTATTTTGGCTATTGCTTTATATTTTGCAAGCTCAGTCTTAAAGCCTGATTCTCAAGTTTTTGTATATATTATTAATTCTTGTCTCTTGCTTGTTTTTTTAAGTGTTTTTGCTATAAAAGAAAAAGTTTGGCAAGAATTTATAAAAAACAAATAAAAACTTAGTTTAATTAAATTTATTTTATAAATTTGTAAACTTGATTAAACAAAATGTTTTTATGAATACAAATAATCAAAAACTAGCATTATTATTATCTTTTTTCTTATTTTCTTTTTCTTTATTTTCCCAAAATGTTGGAATAAACACTGATAATCCTGATGAATCTGCACTTTTAGAGTTAAAATCTTCAAATCAGGGGTTTTTGCCAACAAGATTGACTACGGCTGAAAGAGATGCAATATCTTCTCCTGCCGAGGGCTTAATTATTTATAATAAAACAGAAAAGTGTATTAATTATTATAACGGCATAGTTTGGTTGAGTTTGTGCGGAGAATATATAGGTTCTGAATTTGGAGTTGAAATACTTGCACAGCCTGAAAACGCATCAGTATGTGAGTTCGCAAATACTTCTTTTTCTGTTAGTGCAAACGATGCAATTTCTTTTCAATGGCAAGTAAACAAAGGCTTGGCTTGGGAAAATATTACATCTGTCGGGTCAGCTCCTAGTTTTGGTGGATATAATACCAATACTTTAACACTAAACGGAGTTATTAGTGAAAATAATTCTTGGCTATTCCGTTGTATTGTTAGTGGAGAAAATCCACCACCAAGTGTTAGTAATCCTGCAAGTTTAACTATTTTGTCCTTGCCGCCACAACCCTCTGCTATAAACGGACCTGACGAGCTTTGTCCTCAAGGCGAATTGATATCTTCAAATATTGAAACTTTTGATACAAATATTTTAACTCACGGAACTACTGCAAGTGAAACTGCTTGGTTTGCTCCTTCTTATCATATTCCTATTGCTCACTCAACATCTAATGGCTGCACAGGTGGGAGCGTTGGTTATCAAAGTTCATGGAATAATTATTGGGGAAATTTTTTAAGGCTTCCAAGACAAAACTGTACAGGAAATGATAATGTTGTTTTAAAATTTGATGTGTCTCATTCTTATTTTGCTACTCATCCAAATGATTGGTGCAGGGTTTATATCTGGGCTGATGATGGCTATAAGCATTTGATAACTAGTGTAAAAATAAACGGTGTTGATCATACTTACGACTCTGGTTTAAATGGAAAAGGTTTTAAATTTTCTGAACAAAGAACATGTGCAAGTGTAGAAGTAAATTTTGATATTTCCTCAATTGGTAATAAATCAAGTATTTTGATTTATATTGAACCAAGTTGTGGCTATAATAATAGCAACACTTTTTATGTTTGGTTTGATAATATTTCAGTTTATGGAGCTTCCGGAGCTGATTCAAATTATAACTATAATGTAACTGATGAGGGCTATACATACACTTGGTCTGTACCAACAGGCTGGTCTATAGAGTCTGGGCAAGGCACAAATAATATTTCTGTTAGTGCAGGAAGTATAGGTGGAGATATTTCGGTAACACCTTCTAATATATGTGGAGACGGTAGTTCACAAACTTTAAATGTTCAAGTTTGCCCATAATAGTAATAAAACAATAAAAAAGGTGAGAAGAAAAAATTCAACTCACCTTAAAACAACCTATATGAAAACAAAAACTAAAACTTGTTTGAATAAGTATCTTTATTATCTCCAAAAGAATTTACTCCATCATCACTAACTGCATAAGTGCATTTTTCGCCCAAAACTTTTGAAAATATTATTTTCTTTTTTTTGCCATTTTCGTCTATCATTTTAACGCAGGCTAAATTATCATCAACATTTTCTGCATTAAGATTTTCGTAACAAATAGGACAAATAAAGTTAACGTGGTCTCCTTCTTTAAAATCCACATTTGTATTTTTTCTAAAACTATAATTTCCCAGCTCTGCATTTAATAATACTATAGCTGAATTTCCTTTGTTATTTTTTGTTAAAAACACAATCTCATTGTCTATGCTTAAATAACCTCCGCATTTTGGACAGATATAATTTTTCATTTTTTAATGTCTTTTATTTGTAACAAAAATAAAAATTTATTTTCACAAAACAAAATTATAATTAAAAATACTACAAAATATGCTTAATTTTGTACTTTGAAGGTAAAAACAAATGTTTAAATCTTAAGTTTTGCTTTTAATCATCAGTTCTTCTTAAAAAACTTGAAATAATTTTACTTAATCTTTCATTGCTAGTTAATCTGTAAATTTTGCCTTCTCTTGCAACAGAGATTTTACCTGTTTGTTCTGAAACTACAACAGTTAGAGTGTCCGAAATTTCTGACATACCTAATGCTGAGCGATGTCTTAAACCAAAATCTGTAGGTAATTCTGTATTTGTTGAAACTGGCAAAATACATTTAGCTGCATAAATTTTATTATTATCAATCAAAACGGCTCCATCGTGCAGAGGAGAGTCTTTGTAAAAAATAGATTTTAAAAGTTGGATATTAATGTCAGCATTTAAAATTTCGCCTTGTTCAGTAAAACTTTTTAAAGAAGCTTCGCGAGAAATTACTATTAAAGCTCCTGTTTTAGTTAAGCTCATTTCCATAGCCGCTTGTGCAAGATATTCTATTGAATTGGTGCTATAGCCGGATTGTAAGCGAGAATATCTAATAAATTTAAAACTACCGCGTTTCACATATTTATTCCCAAGAATTAATAAAAATTGCCGTATCTCTTGTTGAAAGACAACAATTAAGGCAATCATTCCCACCCCAATAACTTGACCCAAGATACTGCTTATTAATTCCATACGCATAGCTTTAACAAAAAGCCATACTAAATAAATCAAGGCTATACCTATAAATATTTTTAAAGCTGTAGTGCCTTTAATTAAATTATAAAGCTGGTAAAGTAAAAAAGCTACTAATAGAATATCTATTATGTCTAAAAACTTGATGCTTATAAAAGATAAAATCACTTTTTTAAATTTTTTACAAATGTAATAAAGATTTTAAAAACTATAACTAACAAAACTGTATTTTTGGTTTTTATATTATGAATATAATTAACCTCTTTCACTAATTTCGATTAATTTTTCTTTATTATTGATTAAAATATCTTTACCTTTTAGTTCAATAATTCCTTCTTGTTCAAAGTCTTTTAAAATTTTTATTGCACTTTCAGTTGATACAGAGGCAAACTCGGCAAGATCTTGACGTGTTAGTAAAGTAAAAATATTTTCTTTTTCAAATTCTGGAGATGATAAGTAAACAAGGGCAGAAGCTAACTTTCCGGGCATTTGTTTGTAAGAAACATTTCGTATTATTTCAAATAATCTGGTTTCGTTCCTGCAGTTTCTAGATGTTATGCTCATAGCAAAATCGGTATTTTCCTCTAAAAGGTTTTTAAGTGCTTCTTTATCTATCATACAAATTTTTGAATTACGCAAGGCTGTTGCACTGTATGGGTAATTATTGTCTCCAAAAACTGAAGAAAATGCAATGAATTCACCTGTGCTCGCAAGCCTTATATTCATTTGTTTATCAAATCCTGTTTGAATAGAGATTTTTACCAAACCATCATTTATAAAAATTACATGTGTGGCAAAAGCTCCTTGTTTAAAAATTTGTTCGTTTTTAGAATATTCAAGCTGTGTTTTTTTATCTTGTAAAAAGTCTAATTCTTCAGGATAAAGTGAGGTAAAACATAAGGCCGAATTTTCAATAGTATTATTATTTTTAGTTTTCATTTAATTTTAATTTTCCTGCAAATTTACAAAAAAACTATGATTTGTCATAAAATAAACTGTTTTCATTCAGTTTTTGTTTTGTGTTTTTATAGCCATAATTTTAAAAACATTTCTTGCTTTTGCTGTTTATTTGCAAAACGAAATAATTAACAATTTTAAAATATAATTTTTATGAAGTATTTACAAACAAATTTATTAGAGATTGATACCGAGGCTGAATTAAAGCAATTAATGAAAGACCATGAAAACTTAGTTGTTGTTTTGGGTAGAATGGGACCAATGTGTATTCCAGTTTATGATATTTTAGAGGAAATTGAAGATGATTATCCTCATGTTAAATTTGCAGTTATGGGTTTTGATAATCCTGACGGTGGAATTATTCGTAATCATCCTGCTTGTCGTGGCTTTATGGGAATTCCTTTTACCATGTATTATAAAAATGGTGAAGTAGTAAAAGCTACTACAAGCATTCAAAATTATCAGCAAATTACTGATATTTTAAAAGAAAAATTTTAAAGCTAGGTTTTATTTACATACCAAAGTTGCGATTAGTTTGCAACTTTGGTTTTTTTAGAAAAAATTATGGAAAAAATTTATGATATAGCTATTATTGGTGGTGGTCCTGCTGGATTAAGTGCCGCTATTTATAGTTCAAGAGCTAAACTTAAAACTGTTATTCTAAACGAAGGAAGTTTTGGTGGACAAGTTGTTATGACTAACGAAGTTGCGAATTATCCTGGCGTAGATCTTACTAAAGGTTATTCTTTGGCTAATACAATGAAAAAACAAGCTAAAGATTTTGGAACAAAATTAGTTGGTAATATCAAAATTAAAAATTATGATATTCAAAGCAGAATTAAAACTTTTGAACTAGAAGATGGTAGAGTCTTTAAAGCAAAAGCCGTTATTTATGCTGTTGGTGGTCGTCCAAGAAGTATAAACGCAATTGGTGAAGATGAGTTTAAAGGTGCTGGAGTTTCATATTGTGCAACTTGCGATGGTGATTTTTTTACTGGTAAAGAAGTTATTGTTGTTGGTGGTGGTAATTCAGCCTTAGAAGAAGCGGTAAGTCTTACAAATTTTGCTTCAAAAGTAACTATTGTTCATCAATTTGACCATTTTCAAGCTTTTCCTGCTGTTGTTGATGAAACTAAAGCAAATCCAAAAATAAATTTTATAATGGAGTCGAAAATTGTTGAACTTAAAGGCGAGGAATCTTTAAAAACAGCAATAATTGAAAATTTAAAAACTAGAGAAAAAATAGAAATGAATATTGATGGAGTATTTATTTTTATTGGATATATGCCTAATACAGAGCAACTTGAATCTGTTTTTGAACTAAATGAAAATAAAGAAATTATTGTCGATAGCGAAATGAAAACTAATATTGAGGGCGTATTTGCAGCCGGTGATGCTATTGCCAAAAAATTTAGACAAATTACTACAGCCGTTGCAGATGGAACTGTTGCAGCACTTAGCGCAGCAGAATATCTTAGAAATAAAAAAGATGAATTTGAAAAAGAAGAATTGCTGAATATAAATTATAATTAATTTTGTCGTTTTACATAAGGTTTCTTACCGATTAAAAGTCTTTAACGGTTTTATTAAATGTAAAAACTTGTCATCTGATGGCAAGTTTTTTTGTTTTTATTTATTCAGCAAATTTTATATTTTTGTAAAAAAAATATAAATGGACGAATTTATCAGAGCAGATTCTGAAAACTTATCAGCAGCAGACCAAGAAATTGAAAAAATGCTCAGGCCTTTGGCTTTTTATGACTTTAGTGGGCAGGATAATATTGTTGCTAATCTAAAAATTTTTGTAAAGGCTGCAAAAATGCGTGAAGAAGCTCTTGACCACGTGCTATTACATGGTCCTCCGGGTTTGGGAAAAACTACTCTTGCTCATATTATTGCAAATGAATTAGGAGTAGGGTTTAAAATTTCATCCGGACCTGTCTTGGATAAACCTGGTGATTTAGCCGGACTTTTAACAAGTTTAGATAAAAATGATGTTTTATTTATTGATGAAATCCATAGGTTAAATCCAATTGTTGAAGAATATCTTTATTCTGCAATGGAGGACTATAGAATAGATATTTTAATTGATAAAGGACCTGCAGCACGTTCTGTCCAAATTCCTTTAGAACCCTTTACTCTAATTGGTGCAACAACTCGCTCCGGATTGCTTACAAGTCCTTTGCGTGCAAGGTTTGGAATTAATTCTCACTTGAATTATTATACTGCAGATGTTTTACAAAAAATTATTATTCGCTCTGCTGGTATTTTAGATGTTCCAATAAATGAAGATGCTGCAGGAGAAATTTCAAGACGTAGCCGCGGAACCCCAAGAATTGCTAACGCTTTACTTAGACGAGTAAGAGATTTTGCCCAAGTAATTGGCGATGGAAGAATTGATTTAAAAATCGCTAAACATTCTTTAGAAGCTCTGAATATCGACAAGTATGGATTAGACGAAATGGATAATAAAATCTTGCTTACAATAGTGGATAAGTTTCAAGGCGGACCTGTAGGAATTAAAACTATTGCAACAGCTGTAGGCGAAGACGAAGGAACGGTTGAGGAAGTTTATGAACCTTTTTTAATTATGGAAGGGTTTATAAAACGTACACCACGTGGCAGGGAAGCTACGGAAAAAGCATATATACATTTGAATAAAATAAATCCCGGTGGAGGACAACAAACGCTTTTTTAAAATGAAAAAATTAATTTTTATATCTTGGCTTTTATTAGGAATTAGTATTTCTAATTTTTCGCAAAACCTAACAGGCGAAAATATCGATATCCAAAAATATATTATAGACCTTGACATTACTAATATTTCTGAAAAATTTATTTTTGGACATACTGATGTGATTTTTAAAACTATAGAAGAAAATGTAAATAATATAAGTTTGGATTTGCTAAAATTAAATATAGACTCTATCACTTGCAGTGTTTGTGAAATAGCAGATTATTCATATAATGATTCTATAATACATATAAATTTTGCTTCTTCATTTAATATTGATGAGGAAATTTCTCTTAGAGTTTATTATCACGGAAATCCAATTATTGACCCCTCGGGATGGGGTGGTTTTTACTTTGTTAATGGATATGCTTTTAATATGGGAGTTGCTTTTGAAGATACACCTCACTCTTATGCTAGGGTTTGGTTTCCTTGCAAAGACAGTTTTACAGATAGAGCTAAAGTAATATGCAGAATTACAACTCTTGATAATCACACTGCTGTTTGTGGAGGTAAGCTTAATACTGTTGTAACAAACTCTGATTCAGGATTATATGATACTAAAACTTGGGAATGGGAATTAGAAAATCCTGTGCCTACTTATTTAGTTTCTGTTGCTGTTGGTCCTTATAAATTAATTTCCCATAATTATCAAGGTGTAGAAAGAGAAATTCCCATTGATTTATATGTTTATCCAAATGATAGCCTGAAGGCAGTAAAATCATTTGCCAATATAGATACTGTGATGTATGTTTATGAAAATCTTTTTGGAGCTTATGCCTGGGAAAGAGTTGGATATGTTGCAGTGCCTTTTAATAGTGGTGCAATGGAGCATGTTACAAATATTTCTATTGGCGGGGGATTTATAACTGGAAATTTGAATTATGAAGATTTGTATTATCACGAACTGGCTCATATGTGGTTTGGAAATCAGGTAACTTGTTCATCTGCAGAAGATATGTGGCTAAACGAAGGTTGGGCTTCTTATTGTGAAACTATTTTTAGAGAATTTGTAAAATCTAAAGAAAATGCTCTTGCTTATAGGCGTGCAGCCCACGAAAAAGTTTTACGCCTTTATCATCACGAAGATGGAGGTTTTTATCCTTTATTTCCTGTAAATCAGGATATTACTTATTCAAACACTGTTTATCAAAAGGGAGCCAGTGTTGCACATGCTTTACGTGGATACCTAGGTGATGAGGTGTTTTTCCCAACAATTAGCGAATATTTAAAACAAAATTCATATACTTCAAAATCTTCTTATGATTTACGAGATTTTATTACTAATTATTCTGGTGTAAATGTTAATGACTTTTTTCAAAATTGGGTTTTTACACCTGGATTTGTACATTTTTCTATTGATTCTACTCAGATTGTTGAAAATGGAGATAATTTTAATATAAGCGTTTTTATGAAACAAAAATTGAGAGGAAGAAATCAATTTGCAAATTCTAATAAAGTGCCTATTAGTTTTATGAATGAAAATTTTGAAACTATAACTAAAATTATAGAATTCGATGGAGAATTTGGAGAACAAACTTTTACTATCCCTTTTAACCCTATGCTTATTTTATGCGATTATTTTGAACAAACTTCTGACGCAAGTATCAAAGAAACAAAGTTTTTGACATCAAAAGGTTTAAAATCTTATAATAACAATTTTTTTAAAGCAAGTATAAAAACAATAAATGAAAATGATACGGCAATGCTCAGAATTACACATAATTGGGTTGCCCCGGATAGATTTGAAAATAGAATTTTAGGATTAGTTATTGCAAATAATAGGTTTTGGTCTGTAGAAGGAAATTTTCCTAATGGTTTTAAAGCAAGTGCTGAATTTACTTATTCTACTGGAGGTGGAGGAACAGCTAATGCTTATCTTGATAATGAGTTTATTACTAATAGTTTAGATTCTTTAGTTTTACTTTATCGCCCAAACCGAGCAACAGATTGGATAATTGAGGAAGCCACAAATTCAAAAATCTTAAAGAAATTTACAGTAGATTCTTTAAAAAGCGGAGAATATTGTTTAGCAATTTATGATTGGGAAAATTATCTAAGTATAGAAAATAATGAAATTGAAAATTTAAGCTCTATTTTTCCAAACCCAAATAATGGAGAATTTGAAATTGCTTTCAATGAGAAGTTTAGTGGACAGATTTTTATCTACGATATAAATGGAAAATTATGTTGGAAAAATGAATTTTCTGATCAAAATGAAAATATTAGTGTTTCAGTCCAAAACTTAAAATCAGGCTTATATTTTTTAAATGCAAGAACTTGGGACGCTAAGGTATTAATTAATAAAAAAATTATTATTCAAAAATAGATTATGAATTTTGTAAAAGAATTGAAATGGCGTGGCATGATTCACGATATGATGCCGGGAACAGAAGAATTGTTGGAAAAAGAATTTGTAAGTGCTTATGTGGGAATAGACCCAACAGCGGATTCATTGCATATAGGTCATCTTGTGAGTGTGATGATGTTGAAGCATTTGCAAATTGCTGGACATAGACCTATTGCCTTGCTAGGAGGTGCCACAGGTATGATTGGCGACCCAAGTGGTAAATCTCAAGAAAGAAATTTACTTGATGAAAAAACTTTAAGACATAATCAAGAAGCAATTAAAAAGCAACTTGCCAAATTTTTAGACTTTGAAACTCCTGCAAAAACAAAAGCAGTTTTAGTAAATAACTATGATTGGATGAGTAAATTCTCGTTTTTAGACTTTATTCGTGATATAGGAAAACATATTACAGTTAATTATATGATGGCTAAAGATTCTGTAAAAAAGAGAATTTCAGGCGAAGAAAAAAGCGGAATGTCTTTTACAGAATTTTCTTATCAATTAGTGCAAGGATATGATTTTTTAAATTTATATAAAGAATATGACTGCAAATTGCAAATGGGAGGTAGTGATCAATGGGGAAATATTACAACAGGAACAGAACTTATACGCCGAATTGCACAAGGCGAAGCTTTTGCTTTAACTTGTCCGCTTATTACAAAATCTGATGGTGGAAAATTTGGTAAAACCGAAACCGGAAATATTTGGTTAGACCCCGAAAAAACAAGCCCATATGCTTTTTATCAATTTTGGCTAAATGTGTCTGATGAGGATGCTGAAAAGTATATTAAAATTTTTACGATTTTACCCGAAAATGAAATAACAGAAATAATAAAACAACATAGCGAGGCAACACATTTGAGAATACTGCAGAAAAAATTAGCCGAAGAAATTACTGTTATGGTTCATTCTAGAAAAGAATATGATGATGCTGTAGAAGCTTCAATGATATTGTTTGGAAATGCAACTAGCGAGGCTTTGAAAAATTTGGATGAG
>Ga0265293_10001592_pt1 | contig 48806 bp, 53 predicted proteins | sample Munlanlewell138R_FD_192505 | JGI IMG/M metagenome (GOLD analysis project Ga0265293, IMG submission 192505) | Leachate microbial communities from a municipal landfill in Southern Ontario, Canada - Leachate well 138R | ecosystem: Engineered > Solid waste > Landfill > Unclassified | place: Canada... | reverse complement strand
CTCATCAATCAGGCGCGATTTATACGCCTTGCCCGCCGTTTTATATCTGCGGCATTGAACCCGCAGATCCTGCGCTCTTGACTCCAGACTCATCGTTTCCATCCCTCCAGCAACAGGGTGTCATCATGATGAGTCAACGAAACAATCCGCCCCCCTCTGCGGCCCGTGCTTCGGTGTCGTTTTTTATGAGTCAATTCGAAGTTATAAAAAAATTATCTTTTGTGTTGCCTTGCCGTACTGGTCTGCTACCTTAGCGCGTTTGTTTCTGAATGACCCCTTCGTTCAGCGGTTAGGACTCCAGGTTTTCATCCTGGCAACACGGGTTCGATTCCCGTAGGGGTCGCCAAACCAGCATATTAACAGCGGTGTAAGTATCCTGTGCTGCAATATTTTTGATTTTATTGTAAAATGATATCTATACAGGAATTTTCAACAAACGGCCGGATAATTTTGGTGGGCAGTGAGGGACAATCTCAACCGCTATACAGTTTTAAAAATTTAGCGTTGGTTGCACTTCGGTTGCTGTCAGACCCTATTCTTTCGGGCCGGAAATGCGCCATCCATACGGAATATAAAACGCCCGGTCATTCAGCATCATTTTTCCGCCAGCGGCGTAATACATAACAGATTTTCGCGGAATGTAAATTCCGGTTTCTTCGGCGACGTAAATGACGCTTTTAGGGTTCGGGCGGAAGCTCCCCTGGCTCACGCAACCGCTCACGCTCGTTAAAATCAGCAACGCCGTCAGGATCGTCAGGATTCGTTTTAACATGGAGCGAGTCCTCGTCTTTTTTATCAGCCCGCGTAAACAGCAATTTTACCACGCCGATAATTACGGCGACGGTAATCGCTGCCCACACTGGCAGGACAGAATCCATTATTAAGCACCTTGCGGGACAGCTTTTTCGAGCGCATCAATCGTTGCGTTGATAGATGGCAAAAGAACATCGTCTTTCGTGTTTTTGCTTTTCTCGATGCGTGCTTTTAATTTTTTCAGCCCGCGAATCTGCAAGCCGATCATTTTTTCAGGCGTCACATAGCCCATCGCCGCCTCGATTATTTTTTCACCGACCAGCGACCATGCTTTTTTTACTGCGTTCCATAACTTCTTCATATCTGCGTGTCCTCTCTTACTTCTTCGCTTCGGCAATCGTCAGTCTTAAATCGCTGATTGCCTTATTGTTTTCTGTAAGCACCTTCTCAAGCGTTTCATTATACCGCTCCATCCGTTCAACATTCTTTGCCTCAGCCTGTCTCAAGGCTCGCCATAACATGGAAAGCGCAAAGCCTTCCACGAGCACCATGAAGCTTAACAGCGTCGGCGCGCTTGAGCATGAAAGCTCATTGGCTCTATCCAGTACATCAATCCCCACCGCCATCACGGATGTTGAAATCACCACCAAGAGCCACACTAACACTGGAAGAGATTGACACCGGTTCATCCTTCACCGCCTTCCAGGTCATTGCCTTCCTCATCGCATTGCGACAGCCCCAGCGTTGAAAGCGCGGTGTGATAATCGACAACTCCGGAGATCGTTGCCGAACCTGTAGAGCCGGTGATGAACGCCGGTGCTTCGGCAATGTCTATATTTGCATGTGTATCGCTCTCCGGCAGAAGGCTAAAATCCGGCTGAACCCACCAGCCGACCAGCCACACTGTACCACCTTGCGAACGTACATAGTTGCCGCCGATGATGGACTTCTCTGCCGCATCTGAATCAGCTTTTCCAAGCACCAGCACCGGAGCAGAGAACGCCGTCAGCGATGAAATTAAAATCAGTGTAATCAGTTTCTTCATTGCACATCTCCTACGATGATTTTTGCTTTGCGAACATTGAACGCGGGCGGTTGAGGCGTCGCCGGATTCCCGAAATAAAACGGTACATTTTGCATCACCGGCAGTTCTTCCGGTGCCGTCGCTGTAGCTTTAATATCGCCATCAATTCCGGCAGTAAGCACCGTGCCTATCTTCTTAAACCACACACGCCGAAATCCTGTTCCAACTAAACTTCCAACTTTCCCAATATTCTCCGACATGTACGACACAGGGCTCAACGCAGTGTTGCCGACGATCGCTCGCAGATTGTCGGAAGAATAAGTATGGAGTGCGACAATATAGCCGTTAGTTGCGGAACCTATGCCTGTCCCATAACCATAAAAGTTTACGTACATATTGTTTGTCGTAATCGTTTCCAAAAACTCCATTTCAACTTCGATTAAAAAATCATTTGTTCCAATGTTTATGTTGCCCTGCGTATAGAGCCGGTCGTCTGCTCCATCAAAATAGTACGCCACGCCAGATGCAGTGTTCGTTAGAGCAGGCTGTCGTGCCACGGTCGGTTGAACCATGTCCATTTTTTCAGGACTCCAGTCCAGCCAGCGGGCGGTCGTCTGTCCGGCTTTGTATGCAGGCAGTGCCGCATCAAAAAGAAAAATCGCGTTCGACCATGTGCTTTCCTCTAAAGACTTATTTAACAAAGCGTAGCTCTTCCCATACTCCAACCGCGACGGATGAATCCAATTCGTCGCCGCACCAAACTCCCACACCTTATTAGTCGTCCACTCAACCTCCTGCTCCACCGTTATTAAACGGTTGCTCACGACCTCAAGGCGCGGACTCGTAACCTGTTTGCATAGCCCGATCTCACCTATCACCGCGTCAATCTCACCGGAAACCTCCCCCACGTCCTCCAGCAGTGCAAGCTCGGTATAGAGTGAAACCCAATCATCACCAGAAGCGTCTTCGTAAAAATATAGCGGGCGAACGGAATCCAAAGGCGACAAGTATATCCTTGATTGATATGTCCCAGAAATCATCGAGGAGGTTAGCACTAAATCGTTCTCGCTAGTCACCTCCGCCGTTTTAAACGTTCCAGCCACCGTCAGATTTGTGGCGGTGCCGCCGGAGTTGTCTACCTTCCCTTTGACTGCGTTCGACAAAGAGTTAAACTGCTCCAGCGTAGGGATGTCCTCAGCCATTATCCCCGAATCTCCAAGCAGACCCGGGTTAACATAAACTGGGATTGCCCCGGGCTTTCCGGGCAGCGATTCAACGCCAAGCGTTTGCGCCGGCAACGGTTGGCACTGGTATAAAAAAGCAATGGTCAGCAGATAGTAAAATGACTTCATTGATTTCTCCCAGATTACAGTTCAAGAAAAGAAATAATGGCCGTGCCGCCGCCCATCGGAGTAAAATACCATGCGCCGCGCTGCGGATCGTAAATCTGTCTCACCATCCAGGGGGCATTCGTGGAAGCTGCTGCGTTCAGGTTATAGTGCGCTGCTGTATCTGTCATTACACACGCGATCACGCCATTTTCGCCAAACGTATCTGTCACCACAATCCAGCCGATTCCATCTGCGCCGGTAACGTGACCGCTCCGGTGCGCCGGCTCAACCGATGCAGTGCCGGACGAGGTCGCCATATAATACCGGGCGGCACTTGAAATCACATAATCCCCGGCAGAAACCTCCCCGGCTTCCCACGGTGCAACAGTTTTTTCGCGTGCAATATCCTTACGCGGAATACACCGGGTTGATCCGGTAATTGTCATTGTCCACTGCGCAGCAGATAGGCACATAGGAACAAAGGCACAAAGGCACATAACTGCAAATAACATCTTTTTCATAAAAAACTCCTCCGCCCTATATACGCATCTCACTCTAAATAATTTTCGTACGCCTTCTTCACGTCACGGTATGGCGGCACGGCGCCCTTCATTATTTTCTCCAGCTCTTTCCACACCTCGCCCCAGTCGCCATAAAGAGCCGCGTTCACCGCCGCGCCGATTGTCTGTGCATCTGCCGCCAGCCCGGCAATCGGAATCATCTCACCGCCGCCAAAACCGCTTTCGCCCGTCAGAAGACCATGCGCCATTCCCTCCTGAATCGCACCAATCACAAGGATTCCGCTCCACGGCCCGACAAGGATGCTTTCAACCAGCTGTATAAAATCTTTCTCGTCGGGCGGCTCGCCCAGCATCCCGCGCCACGCTATCGACACAGCATTATAAAGTCCGGCCAGCAGAACATGGTTGATAAAGGAGGTCTTGAGGAATTGCGCACGAGCGGCGCTTTCTCTATCTGACCCAAACCCCTCAACCTCAAGCGCCGCCCGCCATGCCCGCCAGTCAAATACCTGCTTTGCCCAGAACTGTGACGGCGTTGAAAGAAGTTGACCCAGTGCGCGCCCAAAGCTCCCGCCGTGGCGCTGCCATTCGGGCATATTCATAATGCTGCCGGACTGCTGACTCATCTCAACCAGACGCCACAGCTGATCCATTGCCCATGACTTTGCCTCTTCGCCTTTCATTCCCTGCTGTGCGGCATCATTCAGCATGGCGCGATAATAACCCTGCCCAAAAATCAGCGTCGGCATAATGTCGCCATACTCGGTCGGGAACCGCCCAAAGCGCTTATATCCTTCCCAGAACGTCATTCCCTTTTCGTTTAAACCGGAAAGAATTTCGCGATCAACCTGCGTGAACCCTTCGCGCCGGCGCGTTTTAGCATGCTCGCTGTTCATGATTTCGCGCATCGTTGCTATGCCCTCCGGGGTGAACGCTGTCGCAATATGGCGCATGAAATCCCATCCCGGCACATACATCGCAAATGAGGGAATACTTGTAACCTGTTTCGGGAACAGGCTGAGATTCCAGCCCAGCCGTGTAACGGAAAAGAAATTCACCAGACTGTCAATAGCCTCCATCCGGCCGCTGGTCACCGGCTGGCCGCTGATCGTATCTCTTAAATGTGTTATCAGCTGCTCTGCAAACCGAGCCCCGTGCGTCAGCTCGATCGCCTTCATCAGTTTCTGATCGTTAAAAATCCGTGCGACCTGCTGATGGATTCCTGCAAATTTAATAAAATGCTGGTTCGATTCCAGCCGCCGCATATAAATGCTCACAATATCTGCGCTCTCATCAAGGTCACGTGTGCTGAACACGCGCGGCGTCAGACTTGGAGGAACCACCGGCATTGTAACATGCAGCGACGACATCGGCGGCGCCATATAGTCCACCTTGGCCGGAATGTAGAGCGGATCGGGAGGCTGAATCACAAAGCCGGTAATCTGTTTGTTGACTTCACTCAGCTCCGGGCGGTTCTGGCGGTAATAATCACGAAACCAGTTCAGCAGTTCAAAATCCTTCGGGCTCACTTTCCGCAGCGCGGCAATCATTTCGCTCTCCATTGCCAAACGCTGAGCCAGAAAAGAACCCTCCTGTACCGCGCGCACCGCCTGATACACCTGATAGCCGGACAGCTCCATGCCGTTTTTCAGCCGGTATTTTATAAACTCATCTGCATCCTGATACAGGCTTTCTGCAACCGCCTCAATGCCGTGCCGTTTAATATACTTAACAACATCCCCGCCGTGCATTGCTTTCAGCACATCACCAATTTCCGCAATCGCTTCGGCGCGGCTGCGTATATCCTGCTGTGCCAGCATTCCCAGCATCTGCAGAATCTGTGCGCGGCTCAGCTTCTGGCCATACAGGCTGAACCGCTGAAACTCTTCGCTCGGCGTCATCAGCGCCCGGACTTCGTTTTCGGCAAACCGGACACCGTAAATCCGCCGTAAGGCTTCGCCGAATGCCAGATTATCATTCGCCGTACTGTTGTTTTTCTGGAAGTTTGCGCTCGCAATATCAAAGGATATTTTCTGCATTAACTCCTGCGCCGCTTTTCGATCAGCACCTTTGCCATAATTGACCAGCTCCAGCAGACGGTGCTCGATCATGTAAACCTGAGAGTTTCCATCCGCCCACCACTCTTTCGGCGAGCGTTTATTATACCCCTCTGTTTTACGGCGCGGCAGCGTTTTTATGAGCGCCGCCTGAATCTTCCCGGCTTCCGCCTTTACTTTCTCACGGCGTTCCTCCTGCGCCTTTAACTCAGACTCCAGCCGTTCATTCAGCCAGTTGACGGCATCCGCCCGTTCCGCCGGTTTTTTATATTTAAATGCGCCAAACCGCTCCAGCATGTTATACCGGTCAATCGTATCCTGCAGTGCGTCATCCAAATCCGTTCCTTCCGGAAACGCGGCGCGCAGTGTATTCGGATTATTGATCCGGTCGTGCAACATCTGCATCTCTGTTTCCACCGCCGCCGGAGACATAAACAGAACACCGGCATGGTCGGTCGTCCCGCGAATATGCCGGAACATTTTTGTTGCCCGCGCATTCACCGCCCGGCTGATCTCCTGCTGCCGGTATTTCAAATGCCCGCTAAACTGCTTCGTAACCTCCAGCACATGATCAATCTGCCCCTGCAGCGTCTCATAATCCTGCGCATTTAACATCTGCTGCAGAATGATTGACGCCCGTCTCTCCAGCGCACTGCCAAGTTTAACATTGTCCAGCGAGTTAATCCGGCGCTCAATCACATCCCGCCGGAATCCATACGTCAGATCCGCCGCCATTTGCCCTAAAATGGTTTTCAGCGTTTGCCTGAATTCCGCCACCGCTACCGGTGAACACATTGCAAGTGATGAAAAGCGCACAGGGCCAATCACGCCCTCTTTTTGCAGTTCCATCACCACTGCGCTGCGCAGCCTGAACATGAAATCATCGACCCTGACTTTATAAATCTGCTCCGTTTCTCCGTTTAAATCCCGCACGATCGGCGTACCGGATTCAACCGCCTTCTCAAACTCCGCATCAGAAAGCGGTTTTCGTTTCAAAAGCTCTGCCGGCGGTTTACGCTCTGCCACCTCCAGATCGAGCTTTTCCAGCAGACGGCGCGGATCCAGATTGTATTCCAGCAGCTTTTCGGCATTCATCCCCACCCGCGACGTCAGCAGCATCTGCGCCGCCTTTTCCTGTTCATAACGAACTTCCGCCGCCGCCATTGCCGCAATCCGCCCGCCCTCGCGCCCGGCGCGGTAAACCTCTTCAACCTGCCGGTTAAACCACTGCCGCGCCATTTCATCGCGAATAAACCGGCTCACCTGTGCATTGTTCTTAAAACTGTTTTTCTGCCGCAGTGTCGCCGCTGCCGCAGCAGTCGCCATTGAAAGCACTTCATTCACCGCTGCATCATTCATGCCGGCGCCCATGCTTTTCAGAATATTGCGAACTTCTGCCGCCTTCTCTGCATCCGTTTTCGGAAACCACTGTCCGCGCTGTTTACCTTTGCCCTGCTTTACGTTAAACGCGCCGTTATAAATCTGCCCTGCGATGTACACCGCCGCTGATTGATACGGATCGTTGCGCTGCTCGATGGAAAACCGAGCTCCCGGACTGAAATTATCAGGATAGGAAAAACGTCTCTGATTGTCCTTGTACCCTGCCATCATATCATCTAGCTTGATGGTTGAAGCTGACGGGCTATCATCAAGGCTGTTATCAGCATGGGTGATTAATTTGACGTCAGCTTTATCTATTCCATCTAAAGCAACATCGTACAGTTTTCTAACGTCGCCGCTTTTGTCATAATCAGTTATTTTTTTGACGGTCAGTTTTGCACGATATACCTCACCATTCAGCATTACCGGAGCAAACAGCCGGTTGATTCGCTCAATTTCAGATGCACCGCGCGCATCGTCATGTGAATATACCGCGACTGCCGTCCGTGCAATTTCCGGCAACGCTTCAATTAAACTTAACGCACCGGGGATTCCAGACGTTGATAAAGTGTTGACTGTTTTTTGTCTTCCGGAGCCGGTAAAACGTAGATAAAAACCGCCATCCTCATTTAATATATCGCCGGCGTTTTGGATCTTTTTATAAATTTCGTATGCCTGCTTAATATTAATTTTTTCGCCGGACAGAGCAGTAATCGGGAGTTCTGTATCTCCTGAAACCGAAAACCGAATGTCTGGATTGCCGGGATCGAATGTGCCGGTGTTGTCCGTTGCGCTTTTTACCTGCGTTGAATCATGAACAACAATTATGTGCATATCCGGATCAAAATATGAATCATATCCTAATTCTGTATAATGTCCTTCATGACTTAACGCTGTTTCGCGCTCTGCGCCGGCCATTTCACTGATACGGAACGGTCTTTCCGCTTTTAAATAAACTTCTAAAACCCGACCGCTTTTGCCGGCATAACGTTCCGCAAGTCTGCGATCTGCTGTAAAATAGAACCCTTCACCAAGCCGCGTACCGTTTTTATTTTCCTGTTTTAAAAATTCATTAAAATCAGCATGAGTCCCATGATAAACCACCAATGGCTTGCCGGACGCATCCACCACTTTTGAATCTCCGAACCAGCGTTTGAACTCCAGAGTATCCACCGGTGGCGCGACCGAAAAACGGGGTTGACTCTCACCGGCAGATGGTGTCTTATTCTCATTGGCAGGCTGGTTCCGCGGCGAGCCTAAACGTTCGCTCAGTGCGGTGGTCTGAAAGACCAGCCTGCCGTTTTGCATTATTACCTCCACCTGTTTCTCTTTTTTCATGTGGTTGGTGATAACAATGCGCTCACCATCTTTACTGATTGCAACTGACAGAAACCGCCGTTTTTTATCCCCGTCAATAAATGCTTTTAAAAATGCCCACGAACCGCTTGGCTGCTCAATCACCACAGCTGGATCAGTCAAAGTGCTGTGCATCATGCCCAGTTGCCAACTGCGCCTTTTTGCTTTGAGCTTTTCAAACTGGTGCTCTCCGAGCTTTACTTGACCAACAGGAGTATCAACCCGGCCATCAGGGAACAGTCTGCCCCATTCTTCGCGCGAGAACTCAACCTCCGGTGCCGGCGCCGCAATGTCATGCAAAGCGTCAACAAACCGATCGCCGCCAATCGAGAATCGCGGATCCACCAGCTCCGTCATCGCGCGCTCATATTGCTCCGGTGTAATCTCTCCGCGCTGCACTTGATCCAGCAACTGCTGCTCCAGCTCCGCCTGCTCCTTTGCACTCTCGCGTCCTTGTTCCCGCCCCTGAACGCTGTCCTCAAACGCCTCCAGATAAGCCCGCAGCTCCGATGTTGAATAATCCGCCTCCTGCCTGCTCAGCGCCGCCACCTCATCCGCCATTTCATCCAGCGCCAGCCCTTTGCCTTTTTTCCCGCGGAACCGCTTCGGGATCGCCGCATATTCATCCGGATACGATTCGCCCGGCTTTAACTCCGGCATTGCAATCCCGCCGTTCTCCATCACCATGCGAATAATCGGATCGCCATCCATCAGCTGCTTAATACGCGCTTCATTCTTTTTGCGCCACTCACGCGCCTCTTTCTCTTCCTGCTTACGAATCTGCTCATCGGCCGCGTTCTGAATCGTTTCAACCAGTCCTTTGTCTTTAACCGCTTTGCCCTTTTCATTCACCCACTGCCCTTCGCGCCGGATGAACGTCTTGCGCTCCAGTTTCACCGTCGTGCCGTCCGGATAACGCACATCAAACCCGTGTGCAAACTGCAGAATATCCTGCGCCACACGCGCCACATTGCGCGCCGCAATCGTTTCCGGCAGATCCAGACCGAACTCTGTATTGATCCACTCTTTAAATCGTTCCCAGACTTTCTTTTCCTGCTGTGTATCGCCGAGTGAGTTGCTTTTCCCCGCCAGCCCGACCAGTCGCGACAGATATTCCGCCACAATTTCAGAATCAGTTTGATTGTGGTAAAACTCCGGAACCTGACTTTTAATAAAATCCATCCCCAGCTCTTTTTTCACGCTGTCGAGAAAACGCTGCGCCTTCGGGTTCAAATCAAGGCCGCGGTGTCCGGCCGCTTCATGCCACCACTGTTCGCGCGCATCCTGCGCGTTTTCCAGATTCTCACCCACCAGAACAATCGTGCGGCCGTCCAGATTCACCGCTTTAATTTTTTCCCCTTTCGCCTGTTTGGCGAGTTCCGGGAACTGGTCGATTGCCTCCTGCTGCGTTTCAACATACACGGTTTTCAGACCCAGCGCCGAGCCGTAGGCATCCATGTCGCCCTGCACCAAACCAAACTTCGGGCCGATAAACACATCCGTCTCATCTTCCTGCGCGAGCTCATGTTCGAGCTGCTGCTTATAGCCCTCAATGGCAAGCTGCTGCCGTGCCATAATCGCGTCAACATACTGCATCTGATTGCGGATTCCATCGAGCGCACCGCCCGGATCCTCATAGCCCTGCTGCTGCAGATATTCTTTCAATGAATTTTCAATCGCCTCAGGACTTGTATTGGACGTTTCCTGTGCTTTGGCGTATAATTCAGGGTTTATTGTTTTAAACAGCGCTTCTGCGCCGGAAACTGCCTCCTGAGATGTAGAAAAGTTTTCGCCGGCGCTGCCTTCAACAATCTGCAGCTTACCGTCCGCGCCCATCGCCGTTGCGTGCCAGCGCCCGCTGAATGTACCATCGTCATTCTGCTGCGATGAAAACCGCACAGATCCGCTGTCGGGCACCATTCCGAGCATATCCATTAAACGAACCTGCTGCACAATACTGTCCGGATATTGATCCGTGCGAAGCCCCTGCTCATCCATCGCATTTAGCGCCCGCCGCGCTTTCTGAACCGACTCATACACTCCCGCCGGCGACTTGATCGAATGAATGGCGTCACGAAATTCCATTGGAACAAACGCCCGCAGTGTGCCTTCGCGCGCCGCCTGTGCCATGCTGGACGAAAACCCGCCGGCGGCCGTCACAAACGGCATAATCGCCGTCGCCTGCCGGGCATCAATCACCGCATCGCGCAAATTATCTGTAAACTCGATTCCTTCGGATTCAAAAAACAGGCGTGCCGTCTCCATGGCCGCAAACTCAATGCCTGCCTGAATATACTCTTCACGCAGCTCCGGCCATACCGCCCGCCGGTAATAATTTCCAAACGCATACAGAAACTCTTTCGGTGCGCTTTTTTTTCCAATATATCGCGCAAGATTCGGCGCCTTGCCGAATGTGAATATTTCCGACTGCTCTGAAATGGCATACGGAACCGCTGCAATCGCAGAAATCAGGCGCGCGTCGGAAAGATTCATCTTGTGGTCATAAACCAGCCGCTGCTCCAGCTCCGCCTGAAACGATCCGTATGTGCTGGCCATCATCAGCGGAACGCCGACAACCGGAATCTGCGCCAGCATTGCCAGCGAAACCATATCCACCGTCGTCCCGATTCCTTCCAGCGTAGTCTCCGCCAGCCAGTTCAGTCGCTTATACTGAGGCGCCGCAACCGCTGCAGCTCCGTATTTAATCCGGTCGAGCCGCGCCTGCTGATAAGCCGGCAGCAGGGTTTCGCTAAAGTTTTCCAGCAGCTCCCGTGCATCCTTTTCCATTCGTTCTGTCTGGCGCTTCCGGGCAGCGTAATCCTGTCCCGATGCACCGCGAGGAGCCTCTTTCCGCCGCATCAGTTTCACAACCGCTGCAACGGCATCCTCTGCAACCTCCGGACGAACGCCCCCATTTTCATCCAGCAGTTTTTCAATCGGAAATCTGCTTTCCAGCTCTCTGCCGATCCGCGCCGCCATCGTGCTGATGTCAAACAAATCAGAGCCGAGATTGCGCATCGAACGAAATGTATTTTCCCAGCGCCGCGACATCTGTGCAGTTGCCGATGGAAGAATTCGCCGGACAAAACCGGCATCCGATTCCGGAACCATTGCCAGCGCCATTGAAAGACCCCAGCTGTAGGCATCTGGAGACATCGCCAGCAGCTCATCCCGATACGCATTCACCACATCCGAGACCCCCTGCTCGCCCTCTCCGCGCGCGCCACTCAATACCGCCAGCCATATCTCCTGCTCTTTGCGCGTCAAAACCCGCTGTGCTTCCTGAATCATATCCGCCGGCGACCGGCCAAACCGTTCATTTAATTCTGTTTCAACTGCCGCTGTCGTTTCTGTCGGGTTGTCTCGATCGACCGGCTTTTTAGACTCTTTCTTATACCGCTCCATCATGTGCGCCGGAACCGGAACAGTAACGCCCGGCGGCAGACCGGCATTCACGCCGGCATACAGTCCGCTATATAATTTTGCGTTTTCTTTCTTCCGCTTTGAATCTTCCTTTTCAACCGCAATGTCTGTCAGCTTATCAACCGGCATGCGCAGCGCTCGCTGCAGTTCTGTATCATCATAAATGCGCCCCAGCCGTCCCAGAATCTCTTTCTCCGCCTCTTCAATCGACATCGGTTTGCCAAGCGCCTGCTTGATGAGATCGTCCGTTGAACGCACGAGTCTCGGCACAGACATTCCGCCCATCAGTCCGGTATAAGAAGATGGATTCCGATTCGGCTCTCTCTCCACGAGCGTTGGAGGCGCATCAAAATCCACACCATCGGTATCAAATCCCCACGCAGAAATAACCGAACGGACAAGCGCCGTGCGCTCTTTTTCAGGAATATATTTTCCGGATTTTGTATAGTCGTATATCTGTTTTAATGGATCTCGCGGCATCGCACTGCCAAACGAAACATGCTGATCCGGTGTAATAGGCTCAAACCCCTCCGGCAGCTCAATCGGCACAAACCCCTCCGGCAGCTTACCCATTATCGTGCCTCCCTGATTGTTCCGTCGCTAAAGTAATACTCCATTCTTCCGGTTTTGGAATTCATCCTCTGTCCGAGAGGAATGGGTGCATTCGTCTTCAAGTATTCCGCCTGACTCTTATTGATTGTGTCCTGCAGCGTTTTCGATCCTGCCGGCGAATGAGCCTGTCTCATATTTGCTATGAAATTTTTAACACCGTTCTTTTCCTGAATGTCTTTGATGTAATCCTGTTTAAAAAAGTCCTCTACCGCCTGAGCGTGCGTTGATCCTTTTTTCATACGGTTAACAACAAACGTATCCAGATCATCGAGAGCAGTTGCCAGTGTGTTATAAAATTCGCTGGCTGGGTCTTTTAATGGATTCTTAGAATGGCCGTCGCCATATGAAAGAACTTTCGGCTTCCAGAATCCGCGCTGATTGGCATCAACCATCATTTTAGTCAACTGCGCAGACGCCGCATCCTGCATCCGCTTATATTTCTCGTCCAGCCCTGCACGAGGTTCGATCCATTTATTCAGCCACTTTTTCGCCGGTGCGCTGAATCCATCCAGCCGCTGTAAATGCTCCAGCATTTGAAAGCCGTCCGGATCATTATCCGGATCATACGCCGCCAGCGCGGCACTGAACTCCTGTGCCGCCTGCATTTCAAACTCCGGTGCAATCAGTTCATACCGCCGCGCCGCCAGCTTGCCCCTGATTTCATCCGTCACTCCCTCCATGGTCAGAATCTCTGCCGGCGTCGGCAGGCGCTGATGCTCAACAACAAAACTCCTCACCGCCTGAACGCCCTGCCGCTGCCGGGTATCCTCTTCCGCTTTATGCCGGTGATGCGCAAAGGCGCGCTCCCTGCCGGCCGCCTCTAAAAAGTCGCCCCTCTCTTTTTCATCCAGATGCTCAAACCCCGCTAAATCCTTCTTAAACTGCTCATATGCCGCATCAGCTTCCTCCGGCTGCATCTGCTTCATCGCGCCGATCAAATTATTTGCCTGCGTCTTATCCGTTGCCTTTAAGTTCGCCGCCACCATCGCCTTGGTTTCTTCCGGCCCCTTGCCGCGCGCCTGCGCGATATTGCGTGTAGAAAGCTCTACGCCGCTGTAATCGCCGGCCGCCATTGCAGTCGTGATTGCATTTTGCTCTTTTGCTACGGTTTCCTGGGTGGATATTTCCAGCGTCCGGCGGATCACATTATTTTTCGCCTGCATCGAAAACGCCGGCATACTCTGCTCCAGCAGCCGGTAATGATCTTTCCACCGGATATTCGGCGCGCCGCCCTCGCCCTTGCCGGAAATATACTTCTGCAGGCGCGGTTGATATTCGGCATAGATTTTCTCAACCTCTTCCGGGCTGCCCGTTTGCAGTGCACGGCCGTTCAGCTCGGTCAGCACTTTCTGATCAAAAGCTTTGAACGCCGCGTCGTCGGCTTGAATTTCAATCCGTTTGTTTTTTTCAAAATGTGCGTCAACCACCGCATTCAATGTGTGTGCCGCCCGGCGTATACTCTGCCCGAATGCCGCATAGCCCGCGCCCACGGCGTGCGCCGCACTGTCCGGCGCCAGCGGCCGGTGCGCATCTGCCCGCCCTGTATCCACTCTGAAATCAAACTGTGCTTCTGCCATACCGGTCCTTATTTTTTGCCGAATAATCCGCTGAATAAACTGTTGTTCTGTTTTCCGCCGCCGGCGTCGGCCGCTTTTCTCGATTCCGCAATCTTTCCGGCCGCGCCCGCCGCCATCCCGAAAACATCCGCCGCGCCGTCCACCAGCGCCGCGCGCCCCTGCATCTTGTACGACTGCGCTTTGATGTTCGATTCCCACAGCCCGATCTTCCCCTGGCTTTCAAGCGAGCGCGCCCGGTTTTCACTCTCGCGGTTGCGGTTCAGCACGTTCAGCTCATCCGCCGCGCTCTGCGCCGCCAGCGCGTCCACCGCGCTCGTGCCGTCAATCAGAACGCCGGAGGCGGCATACATGTTTTCAATCGATGCCAGCCGGCGGCGGTTTTCTTTGCGCTCCTCTTTTTCCGCCGCATCCCGGTCAAGCCGCTCCTGCTGTGCTTCCTTCTGCGCCTGCTTCGCGTTATATTCGCCGATTTTCTTCTGCGCCGACGCCTGTGCTTTGGCGGCTTGCGACTGCATAATTGAGCCATAGGCGGTCATCGCCAGTGAAGCGATCGTTAAAAAAAGCATCGTAAACATCAGACGACCTCCGAATTTGTCCGCTCAAAATTCAGCACAAAAGCCGCCAGCTCCCAGTGGTGGTCTTCCGTCCCGTTGCGAAGAACCAGATCAAAATCCTCTGTACAGGAGGCTTCCAGTGCCGCGCGGGTACGGCTGCCGGTAATGGGCACCGGCCGCCATTCGTCTTCATCCATGCCGGAAATCCACACTTCAACTTTTTCTGTATCAATCGTAAACAGATCCATCGCCGCAGTTTTCCAAACACTTCCGCCGTTCAATCCCTCTTCGTCCTGTGTGAGGAACGTCGGCCGGATCTCCACGGCAATTTTGCTGTGCAGCGGCTGGGCGGTCGCGCTGAAAAAATAATCCCTGTGCAGCTGCGAATCTCCCTCCAGCCGGATTTCATAACAGCCGTTGCCGATATTTCTGCTGGACTGCAAAAGCCCCAGCACGCTGACGCCGTTTTTCTTCACAGAAATAATGGAACGGAGCGTCGCCGCCGCAAAACCGGAATAGGTGAACGTGTGCCGCGACCAGGCAATCACGTTGTTGGTAATGTCATAGACCAGCGAATAGAGTCCGCCGGCGGCATCAAGCACCCAGATCACCGGCCACGGAGTTGATGTAGTGCACATCATCACCGCCGGCGCGACCGGCAGATGGGGCGCCAGAATATCAACCTGTTTCGAATAAAGCCCGTCCTTTTCATACTCATACGCCATCGCCCAGATCGTTTTACGGTCATTCCCGAAAAAGAAAATCGTATCTTTATGAACCACCGGCTGGATGGCCGCGCTGCCGATCGCCGATATTTCTTCAATCTTTAAATTATCAAACGAATAGCCTTTCGCTGCATCGCGCGGTTTCACCGACCACTCGCCGGACAACGTGCCGAACACCATATAGCCGAGCGAACCCCCCCACTCCACCAGCTCCGCTTTATTGCCCGGAAAAGTAAAACTGAATGGCGATGTTGCCAGCTGGCCATAATCAAACCGTCTCCAGTCATTCGTCAGCGAACAGTACACATAACGCGGATTCCCCGGTATGCCGCCGATCACCAGACGTTCATCATGAATAAATCCGAACGATGGATACCCGCGCGCTCCTCCTGTAATGCCCAGCACAAACTCTGTTGTCGTTATGTTTTCGGTCATCGGAGTCTCCAGCATAACCGTCACTTGCATTGGAGAAATCACCTGATGAATTGTGCCGTATACGTAGCTGAGGCTTTCAACCGGCTCTAAAACATACCTGCAGCCGGTCGGGTTTTTATCCACTTGCACTTTTCCGGTTTCATACTCTCTCATCCAGACGCGCCAGATGCTTTTTACGGATGTCGCCGACCGGGTAATCGTACCGTTATAATTTCCATCCAGAGCATGAATTTTCCCGCGATCCGTCCATGTTTCCCCGTAATCTGTACTCTCCTGCAAAACAATTACACCCGCCCAGACACCCTCGCGGGTTGTCAGCGTAATATCGCCGGAACACGGAATTGCCGCGCTATATTCACTCTGTGCATCCGGTCCGGTAAATATTCCTTTCAGTGTCGGCGCCGGACGCAGCACACGAATTAACCGCCCTGTATCTGCCGCCGAAAACACACCGCTCGTTGTCTCTGCAATCACCGTTCCTGAGACCACCGGCGCACTCCGCCAATATGTATTTACGCCGGGAGATTCCGCCGGCAGCGCATTTGAATCTGTGGCATCCTGGATGTTCATGAAAATATCATCCGTGTGCCACGCCGACCGCCGCACCTTCGTTTGCGCATTATGCGCCGGCAGAGCCGGGGGCGCCGCGTTAATGTCCGGCTCCGGCCCATACCCGTTTGTATCAATCAGCTTAACTCCGTTAAAATGGCGCTCATGAAACGCGCCGGAGGCCCGGAACCGGTGCGACATCCGCGAATCAATATAAATTGCAGTCCCGTCTATTTTCAGAACGGTTTGCGTCCCGTCATACGGCGAACCAACCCCGCTGATCCAAACCGCATCACCCTCTTTAAACCCGTGCGATCCAACTGCGATTTTTAAATAATAATAGTGCCAAATGGATGAAGTGATGTTTTTTTGCTCTTTTCTCCAGAAGACACGCGAAAACCCCCCGATTTGTTTTATCACTTCACTTTGCCGGACAACCACATCACCGCGCTTATAATCCGGGCCGTCCTGACCGAAAATACGCGGGCGCAAGACAATGTTTACATGTCCGGCCTCCTGGGAGGATGCGACAGATACAACTTTAGTCACATTCCCGGACAAACCTGTTAAACTGTAGTTATTATTGTATGCAGAACTCAGCATCTCTTCGCTGTAACTCTGTATTTGCTCCCAGTCAGTATGGCTCTCCCAATAACCGCCTTCATCATCATCAAACCATTCTTCCTTCGTCTCTTCCTGATAGACCTCCGGAGTAACATCAAACGTCTGGATATTCTCCCGCTCTGCCGGGATTGTAATCCAGTCCGCCCCGGTATTTAATACGGTATGCTCTCCGCCCCAGTCGTGATCCCCGTTGGACATGCCGGAAATAACCACCTGATCGCCGCGCACGATATTATGAGCGCCAAGTGTAATTTTTAACTCAGTACCGTAAACCCGCGTTTCAATATAATTCAGATTCGGCGGCAGGTCGGCGCCCTCATCCAGATAGATTGGAGAAAACTCTCCCGTTGAGCTTTCCGGATCATATTTCGTCTTCGTCTGCTGTACATACTCCAGCCCGCCCGTCGCATACTCATAGGTTTCAATAATCGAGCGTCCCGCCGGCGGATCCTGCATCATCGGCCCGCCGATATACTGATGTTCAACAATGCGCCAATCCTCGTCTGCGTGCCGTTCAATGCGCATGGTCGGGTGGCGTTCATGAAACAGAAAAATCACATCACCGCTTTGAAAAAACCAGATCTCCCTCAGCTCTTCGGCTGAATAGCTGTGAACGCGTTCATCGCCGCTATCAAAAACAAAATCTGCCGGCAGCGCTGCCGGAGGAACAAACACATCGCCGATATTAAACACATACATCTTCCCCGCCGGAGTCAGCAAAATCCGGTAGGCAACCTCTGCACTGTACTCAAACGGGAACTCCCTCCCGGCAGGTTGATTATAAGAAAGCGGATCATATCCGCCCATCACCTGCCCGTTACGCATCAGCGCCGTTCCGTAGGGCGTCGGAATACAGTTTTGCAGCGAGATACAGCTCTTATTATACGGATCCAGCTCTGAACGGCGCCAAAGCTGTTCTCCAATCTCCCCGCCGTTAAAACTCCGGCGCACTGCCCGCAACTGCTGCCCCATTAGAATAACCCCCTTCCGGCGCGGTCATATCCATTGCCCGGTGTATGCTGCCGGCGTTCGCGCACCGTCCCGGCAGAGGCGCGGTGGCGCATCCGTTTGCGCACAATCTGCTCATAAATCTGAATCAGGCGGTCCACTAACGTCGCACTCTTATTGCGCGCCGGCGCCAGCAGTATCGCCACTGCGTGATAGACCGATTTCACCAGCCACGGCGTCCACTCTCCGGGATCATCGCTCTCGCGGATATAATTCAAAACAATCTCATCCCCGTCCGCATACACCATCCCGCCTTTTATGTAATAACGCAGCGCACAGCCGCCCCGGCCGGTGACCACCAGACCGTTCACATCCTTACAGGGGCGCACATAATCCGCCGGCAGTTTAAAACACGAAGAAAACGGATCACTGCCTGTCGGTGTATACTCTGCATCTTTCTGAATCACCGCGGCGGTTTTCAGTTCAGGCCACGAGAAATCCGCCTGCACTTCAAGAATACATTGATCAATCACCGCCTTTGCATTCACCGCCGCCGGGTCGGTTGTAGAATCAATATTACGAATCGGGCTTTCCCCGATCTGCGCCAGTGCCAGATTCACCAGCGCCGTTTTATCCTGCGGTTTCGTCAATGCCATAACCTCTCCTTAAAAATGCGGGGCGAGGGCACCACACCCCCGCCCCGCCGGGTTCGAGTCAGGACAGAGATCACTTGACTTCGAAAATAATACGGTAATAAACGTTTGTGCGGTTGGTCCCGCCGGCGCCCGTCAGCCGCAGCACATCACCGCGCTTTAACACGACTGATCCTGCCGAATTGACGTTCAGCGGATCGTTTAACACAATCGGAGCCTCAGCATTGCCCACCGTCGAAAATGTTCCAATCCGGTAAACCTTTCCGTAATCTACCGCATTGGTTGACACTGCAGGTATAAACGCCATGGTAACCGCATTCGTTGTCGTGCCGGTCAGCTCTGTATAGATCAGCTTTGGCACGGCCGTATCAGCAAACGTGTTTTCAATATTCACCACGTTGTTTGTATCCGGCATGGCTCCGCGGCTGATCAATGTCTGCGCTTGCGCACTGATGGCTGCAACCAGACCTGCTGTTATAATCATCATCATTTTTTTCATCTGCTTCTCCTGTTTAAAGAATCCGCCCCGCACTCAACGGGGCGGTTTAGTTTTAGTCCACGTCGCCAATCACTGCGCCCTGCACAACCTGCAGGTCGTCCGTGCGCACGCAATCTGCATACACATCCACCGTCGCAATGCTCTGGCCGTTCATGAAGAGGTTCGGGCCTTCCATCCCGGAATTGATGCCTTTCCACTCGTCCCACGTAACGCCGTTTTCCGTCCACGCGGCCACTGTGCCGAGTTCACCATCTTCAGGAGAAATCAATCCGAGTGCTCCCAGCGTTTCCGCGTCTTCAAAAATCGGATGAACAAGCGGAGTTAACCCGTAAACCGCCGGCAGTTCGCCGGTTGAAAAATAGCGTGCGCTGTCAACATAGTCCTTGTTGTTCAGCTTATCGCCGCTGTTATTCACCAACGCTTCCCACATCTCCGGCCCCATGCCGAAATAGATGCGCTGATTCCCGCAGTACGCTTTCGAAAAGCGTTTTTTCACCGCGCTGAACAGCTTTATATCTGCATTGGCATATCGGGTATCCGGCAGAACCTGACTCGCCGGGATCGTCACATTATGCAGTGTGCTGTTTAATGTGCTCTTGCGCTGAACTGCTGTACGCAGCAGTGCCAATATGATCATGGAATCAATTTTCAGCCAGAAACCTGCCATCAGCGTCTTCATCGTGCGACTGGTCGGATCCGACAGCTCCAGAAAATCTTTCGCTTCCGGATAGAACCAGTGCGCCACATCAATTTTATTCGGCTGTGCCGGTGTGCGGAGTTTCGTCACTCCATCATTCGGCGTAAAATTATGCAGAATAAAATTCTCTGCCGTCTGATCCATCTCCGCCAGGGCGTCATACGTCTGGCGGTTGGTCAAATCGCTGACCTTCCGTGTGCGGCCGGCTCTGTTTGCCGGAGCAATCGCATCCAGCCAGTCTGTTTCTCCGGTCGGATTGCCTTTAAACCCCACGGCTTCGCGCAGGTAACTTCTATCAGGTCCGCCAGCTAACTGCTGAACGGCTGCATTAAACTGTTGAACATAATGCGTAATATCCATTTCATCTCTCCAAGTTGATTTTCACTTTCAAAATTCACCCGCTTTCGCGGACCCATTTCGAACATTCTCCTTCAACCCGAAGGTGCTCTGGCGTTACGCGCTTATCCGGGCGGCTTGCCCGCCGGCAGTCAGGCCTTCTCCCTGAAAAAGAAACAGGGCGGAAGGTTCTCCCTCCGCCCTATATACGCATCCGGCTTTACGGAGCTTTAATTTTTATTCATTCGCGCCAGCCGCCGTACTAAAAACGGCGGAACCTTCGGCCCCGGCTTCTGTTCGCCGGACGTTTTTTTAGACGGAACATACGCCGTAACCGGCGCGTCTGCCGTCTCTGCCGTCTCTGTTTTTGTATTTTCTTTTGCGCTTACTTTTTTCGCCATATCCGCCTCCTGCTGTTTCTCTGTGCCTCTGTGCCTTTGCCCCTCTGTGCCTTCTCCCTCTCTTCCTTCTCCCCTACTTCCCTCCGCCCGGAATCTGCTTTCTCAACTCAAGAATATCCTGCATGATGTTAGCTTTATCGCCGACTCTCAGGCGCGGATTCGCATAAGCCGGATCAGCCATCAATGCACTCAGCCGTTCCTGCGCACTGCCGGCTCCGCCGCCGGCGGCCGGTAAACTCCCCTCGCCAATCGCCTCGGCGAGCTGATGAAACACATCAATCACACGGTAGTCATTCAGCAGTCCGCTGTTGTACAAAGACTCTTTTAATCCGAATTTCTCCATAGCCCGTCCAGCTAGACGGAAATTTGCATCTGCATCCGAACCCCAGCGTTTTACACCCCAGTCGCGCGCCTCTTTATACTGCTCATCCAGCATCGCCTGCAGCTTATCCATGGACAGCGCCGACTCTTCTTCAAACAACTGCATCGCCTTCGTCACCTGAGAATCAGAAAAACCCGCCTCATGCAGCTCTTTCATTCTGCCGTTGAAATGGTCCATATCCAGCCCGGCGTCAATCGCCTCCTGTGCCGGCTTATAACTGTATCCTTCCGGTGTTTCAGGGCGCCCCGCCAGCTTCGCAAGCTGACGACTAAACTCCGCTTTCTCTTCCTCTGTTGCACTTTCACCCGGCGGCTTTAATCCGCCACCTTCACTGAATTTTTTATTTAACTCGGCATAACTTTTCGCCAGTGCGGCCGGACTTTTAAACCGGTCGAATAAACCGGCATGCTCTGTCAGCTCGGGATCTTCCGCAACAATGCGCTCTGTGAGAGATTTCGATGCCGCCAGCCGGTTTTCATGCAACGCCGCAAACGCCGCGTCGCGGCTTTCAAAACTGCCCAGTGTTTCTTTCAACCCCTCGTCCGCAATCTCCGTCCCGTACCACGGTTCGCCTCCTCCGCCGCCATCCGCGCCGCCTTCAATATGCCGCACTGCACACAGCGCCATCGGCAGATACATCGAACATATTCCTGCCAGCCCCCAAAACCATGAACTATGAACTCCAAACCTCTTCATTATTCATCCTCCGTCGTTTTCCCATACACTAAATTCATTAAAAGCTGATGCTGTTCCTGCCGCCCGATCCAGCGTGCCGTATCCTCTGCGCCTTTGTCGGAAAACGGACTGCGCCCAAACCGCGCCTTCTTCGCCAGATACGCCGTCACCGTTTTAAAATTACGGTTGCCCGCCAGCCGCTTTGCTGCCGCTGCCGCCAGTTTTTTTTCTGTTCCCTGTCCTGCCGCCATAAAATCACCTTCCGCAAGTCCTCAATCGGCAATCGTCAATCGACAAAACCTGCCCCGCCGGCACTCTGCTCCATCGGACTGCCCGGCTCCGGTGCTTTCGCCATATCCATCGGCCGCACCATGCCCTTCATCATCTCCATCTGCTGCGCCTGCGCCTGCGCTGCCGCCATCTCTTCCAGCACTTTCTGCTCTTCGGTATCATCGTTAATCAGATCAGAATCCACATTTGTGTTTTCCGCCAGATGCCGCAGTGCCTTGCTGCGCGGGATCAGTGCCTCCAGTTGCGGATTCTGTTCATAGCTGGCGCCGACGGCCGCCGCATATTCAAGAAACGTTAACAGTGCAGTGTTTTGAAGCAGCTTGATTTTCTCGTCCAGCCGCATCGAAAACGCCACCTGATAGCGCAGCACCCCGCGCTCATCCAGCAGTCCGTCAGGAATCGGCGGCAGGGTGCGCGCCTCCTCCGGCAGTCCGCGGTCCCGCTCGATGATCAAATCGAACACCCGGATCACATACGGCTCAAAAAACTCTGCCCGCAACCGTGCCGATACCGGCATCAGCCCGGAAATCTGCTGCTCAATCAGATACATCGTCTGCGGATTCTGGTAGACTTTGTTCCGGTCAATAATCTCAATCAGATCCAGAAATGCCGCCGAGCGGATGCACTGCTTCAACTCCTCGTTCAAATCCTTCGCCGCCATCACATTCGGATTACCGCCAACCTCTTTAACCGCATCCGTATCATCAACCAGCGTCACACTGCCGGCGCGCCGGTCGAAGTTTTCAGCAGCATCCTCGTCATTCGTAACCAGCGGCGGCTTAATCGATGTTTCAATCGCATCAAAATAATCATACCGCGCACGCTGAATCGCCCGTGTGTCGTACATCGCCGCATGGACAATGCCGCGGCCGTGCGTTTCGTTGTGTGCCACATACATGCGCGGACACTGAAACGGAAACGTGCGGAACCCCTGCTCTTCAACAATCCGGTCTTTGTCGCTGTTCGCCTCAATCCAGATCGCTTCCCACTCCATGCCGCGCCAGCTTTTTAACTCGCGCTTACGCTGCTGCCGGCGCGCCACCCGATAATAAAACCAGTGTTTATTTCCTTCGGTATGGCCGTTTTCTGCATCCTTTTGAATGCGCTCAGATAAATTCTCTGCACCAAACTTTTCCACCGCCTGCTGCGCCGTGAAATCAATTTTACGGTAGAGCCCGTTTGGCATGCCGTCCGCGTCCACCGTCATCCAGATTCCTGCAAAAGGGGAATACGCCCGGTTGCGCAGCCGCCCGCTCAGCTCGTCGATTTCAACACTGTGAAACCCCTGTCCGCCCGCCGCATAGCCATAATACATTTCATGCGCCGTCAAAGGAAAATTCGATGCCCGGATCAGCTTCATAATCCGTTCGGAAACCTGTCCGTACCATTTGCTGTATGACGACTGATTGTTATTCTCTTCGTTCAAATCGCGCAGACTGAACAGGTCGGACATATCCCCGACCGTGTTGGAATACATAAACGCCACAAACCGGTCAATCGCGCGGCACATTTCGCTCGAAACCGGATTCGGCTTCTCAACTCCCTCGGCCTGATTCTGCCACAGTAAATCCTGTTCACGCGGCAAACCATACCGCGCACAATCCTCCAGCACACTGCCGCGCGTGGTATTTGCGGAAATCACCGCCTCCACCGAGCGGCGTACCTGCTGTGCGCGAGAAAGACTCATTTAAAACAGCTCCTTGAAAAAATCGGCAATGGCTTAATCTCCGACCAGCGTTTTTCTTAACCCGGCCGGAACCAGAAACGTTCCGGTACGCCCCTGCTGCTGAAGGATACGCCGGCGGGTCTCTTCCGCTGCGTTTCGCACGCTTTCATCTTCGGCCGTAACCGGCGCTGCAACCGGAGCTGCTTCCGGCACTTTTGGTGTTTTCGGTTTACTTCCCATATCTCAATCCATTTTCCAGGGTTACAAAAATCATTGACCGGCAACTCTTCTCCTGACTCCATCAATCTGCAATCGGCAATCGTCCAGCAACAATCTCTATTGCCCTATATACGCACCGCATACACTTTGCCGTCTTTTTCACCAAAAACAGTAAAACCGAAAATGGCTGAAAGCCGCCGGCTGGCACAGTCGTGTTCATTAAACACGGCAAAAAGAACACGGTAGTCATCGCCGTCCAGCACAGCATCAATAAACGCCCGTGCCGCCCGCATCATGGGCCGCCCGTGCCGCGAGGAAACCGCATAATGAATAAAGGCGCTTTTCGGGAAATAACAGTAATCCGTCAGCCAGAGTATTCCAATGCACTGCCCTTCCCACTCAAACACCATCGGCGAACACTCGCCGTTTAAAAACGCATCCACAAAAGACTCTTCATCACGCAGTGTTTCATCGACAAATCCAAATCCGTGTTCCGCCGCCAAAAACCTGAACAGCCCCCGCAGCTCCTCTTCCGTCGGCTCTGTGTGAACCAGCATTTCCAATTTCCGATTGTCGATTTCAGATTTCATAATTCCTCCGTGCCCATGTCCCTCTCTCCCTCTCTCCCTCTCTCCCTCTGTGCCTTTGTCCCTCTCTCCCTCTGTGCCTTTCTTCCTTCTCTAAAAATTCGGCAGTCCCTTCAACCGCTGCCGGTTTCTCTTCTGTTCATCCAGAATCTTTTTTTCATCCAGATAATCCCCCAGCGGAATCATCACCGGCTGGCCGCTCTCATCAAGCACACCAATCTGCGCGCCGCTGCCGAAATCAATTTCAGCCAGCCTGCCCGTCTCTTCATCCACTCGCGGACCGCGCCAGCGCCGGGGCATTTCCAATTTCCGATTGTCGATCTCCGATTTCATAATTCCTCCGTGCCCATGTCCCTCTCTCCCTCTCTCCCTCTGTGCCTTTCTCCCTCTGTCCCTCTGCTCCTTTGTGCCTCTGCTCCTTTGTGCCTCTGTGCCTTTGTGCCTTAGTGCCTTTCTTCCTCTGTGCCTTTGCGCCTTCTTCAAAAATTCGGCAGCCCTGTTTTCCTGCGCCGGAGACCGGCGCCGTACATCTTCCGGGCCAGCTTCTCTGCCGGGAAATCCGCCCGCAGCTCTTCATCCAGAATCCGCGCGATACAGTCCAGCATGTCGTCATGCACCGCCACGGGAAACGCGTCATACTCATCATCCAGATACTGCTGCACAAAATCCTGCATCACTCCGTCTTCGTCCATAAACGGCAGTTTCGGCGGATAGCGGAACCGCCCGGTTTCATGAACCGGAACCAGCTTGCGGATACGGTCATTCTTCGGCATCTGACCGCCCAGCGGGATAATTTTAAACCGGTAGTTTATCTGCTCCTGCACCTCTTCAATGTGCTGAATGTCGGCCTGCATACCGTACTTTTCATAGCCAACCGCCTTCGGTTTCCATTTGCGATGCAATTGAAACAACCGGCTGGTTCTCTCAGTCAAATTCATCCGAGCACGCACTCCGTCCAGCAGGTAATAATTATGGTCCGCTCCCAGCCCGACCGCCGACATCACTGTGTAATCGCTGTTTTTTTTCTTCTCGCCGGCCGGATCAACCAGCAGATAAATATTCAATGTGCGCGGATCGGGCATCGTCATATAACGCATAATCCATGCGCGTTTGAAACCCATCGCCGAATCCTCCACCGGATTTAAAAGCATCTGACATGAAAAGGTATAACTCCCCATATCGCGCCGCTTCTGCCCCAGCGATTCCTGCGAAATCAGCACCGGCCTGCCGCCCATCGTGCCGTCATCTGTCGCCGGATAAATGCGCGGAGTTGCCGAGCCGCGTTTCAGCATCACGCTGTACGTATCGTTGAAATGGTAGCGCGTTCCGGCATAGCGGATCTTTCCTCCGTCGCGCCCGAGATTCAGAGAAATCTCCCACGCCGTAGTGGTTTTTTTCATCTGCTCCGGCGTGGTCACGCTCTCCAGCGTCACAATGTCGTCATACAGCAGAATATCAAAATGCTTTGACGTCGGCTGACCGTCCACCAGTCCCCACGCTTCAATCGTCGCCTCTTTCGGATTCGCTCGGCGCTTCACCACAATCCCGCCGTCCTCGCTCCATTTGCGTGCCTCGCGGCGCGGCTCACGAAAAAGAACATCCGGGTACAAATCCTTCATGAACTCGTTGGTTTCAAACTCCGCCATGATCTGCCGGAGAAACGCTTTTGCAATCGGCCGCGTGTGCGAAAATAACCCGATCGTCACATCAGAATCTTCCACAATATCCTGAATCGACTTTGCAAACGTAATAATCGTGCTCTTGTAATGTTCTCGTGCCCAAAGGTCTAAATTAAAATCCGGTCTCTGCTCCACTTCCCGGCACCGGTCGAAAATCCATTCGCGATTTGCATCCTGCCGGTTGCAGATAACCGTCAGCATGAAAAATAAATCCTGCTTCCCAAGCTCAGCCATCATCCTGTTTTCACGCAGACGCAGCAGATCCGCATACAGCCGGTTGCACTCCGTACGGTTCATATCTGCTGTCAGATTATTCATCTGCTGCCTCCGCCAGTTTTGCTTTCAGCAGACGAATCCGGCCGCCGTAGGCTTCATCCTCTTCGTCATCATCATCCAGAGAATTCACACCCGCCGCCTGCGCAATCCGTTTAATCGCCGTGTCCAGACCGTCATTATCCGGCAGCGGACGGTTGCGAAACTTGATCATGTGCCATTTGATATTTGACACCACAAACTCAAAGCGCTCCAGCTCACCTGCGGTCAACTGCTCCAGCGGCATCTCCTGCACGGTTTTAATAATCTGCAAAAACTCATCCTCCTGCAGCGCTGCGCGCAAATCACACGCGAGTTTAAAATGCACCGCAAAATCCATCTTTTCCCCGGAACCCTCTGTAATCCCCTCCAGAATCCACTTCGCCACGGTTTGCCGGCACGGAAACGACCGATCTGCACACACGCCCGTCAGCGTGCCGCCCGCTGCCAACCCCGCCAGAATCTTCACGCCCGCTTCCTTCGTAAACTTCGTCGGCCGCCCGCGCCGCGCCGGTACAGACACACGCCGGCGCACAGTTTTTTTCACGGCACGTTGTGCCTTTGTGCCTGCTGCCTCCGTGCCTTTCTTAACTGCCTTTTTCTTCGCCATGTTTTGCGTTTTTTGCGCTCTTTCGCGGTTACAAATTCACTCCGCGTTATATTGCCGCGCGCGCGAACTCACACACGCCCGCGCGTACCGGTTAAATAATTCACCCCATATACGCACCGCGCCGGCGCAACTTCCGCAGATCAGAACGAAACAGAATCTTCATCGCCAAACGCCACCGGATCCCGAACCGCTGCGACTGCATCGCCAGCAGCACACCCCTTGCCGCCACCCGCCGCTGACCTTCTCTCCATGCCTTCCGCTTCCCGTTGTTCTTGCTCATAGCTCCTCCAGTTAAATTCCATCTGTTTAATCTGAGAAATACTCAGCCTCGACATCGCCGCCGGATTAATCCAAAGCCGTTCCGTCCGCTCACCGCCAACCGTCCATGCCAAACGATCAACACTCTCCCAGCCGAGTCCGTCATAAATGCAATCCGCGTATCCGCTCAAAACAACCATCGAACCCGACCGCTCCAGACATTCCATCAATACCGCATGCTCCTCATCACTCATCTCATGAGAATATTGCTGTAATCCTTTTTGCGAACGCGTTGAAAACGGATACGGCGGATCGCAATAAATCAGCGTGTCCTCAGAATCAAACTTCCGAATCAAATCCACCGCATCCATCTGCTCAATCACCGCATCACGCAATCGCTCCGTAACCGCTGGAATCAGATCCGCAACATCTTTGAACCCGGACGCCTGACTCGAACTCTTCACTATGTCATTCGCCTCATTCCGGAAACCGGTACCACGATGCGAAACACCGGAAGATGAATGACCCATAAACGAACGCACACACAGCCTGCGCGCCGCTTCCACCGGATCACATGACATCTGCCGCGCTTCAACAAACTCCTCCCGGCTGTACGGCGTCAACCGCAGCACCCGCATCAGCTCCGCTGCCAGCACCGGCGAACGCACCACCCTGAAAAAATTAACCACACTCGAATCAATATCGTTGTAAATCTCATTGTACGCCGGCGCCTTCTGCAACAGTACCGACGCCGCACCTCCGAACGGCTCCACATAACGCCGGTGTTCCGGAAAATAAGAAATTATCCACGAAGCAATCCGCCACTTCCCCCCGAAATAACGCAGTACCGGACGCTCTATTTTTTCCGCTGTTCTGTTTCGTGTCATTCGTGTGTTTCGTGGTTAAAAATCGTCACTCCCCGAACTCTGCCTGTCCGCCATAGCTTCCAGCACCGGCGGAAACACTGAACTCCGAACTCAGTCCAGCGCCGGCTTCGCGCCGCCGCCGCGCATCCTCTTTGCGCTGCCAGTCCATTCCGCAGCGCCGCACCATCAGCTGCAGAAACGCAAACGGATTCTTTCCGGGCTTCATCCGCTGCCAGTTGCGCGACAGTTTCACGTGGAACTGCCCGATCACATCATCCACCGCATACTGCCATCCGGCCGTTGAGCGCTGCGAATACCACAACCGCGCCACCTCTTCGGCCAGAACAGCAAACCGTTCCGTCATCGCGCCCTCCGCCAGACTCGCCTCAAGCTCCCGCCTTAATTCTTTTTTGCACACCGCCATCAGTAAAACCTCCTCAATACGGCGCCGCCTGCCGCGCTGGACAACCCATAGCCTCATTCATCTTCGCTGTCACAATCATCTCAGGCTTGCGCACACGGTCGTTCGAAACCCAATCCCCAAACACTTCCTCCACAATCCGCCGGAACTGAACCAGCGCCAGATCTGCATCGCCGAGATACTCGCTCAGCAATCTAATCCGCTTTCCAAAAATGCCCGCCGTCTTTTTGCGGTTCGGTGGATTCAGAACGTGGCACGCCATCGACACCAAATCCGGCGCCGTTGCAGGAGCTGAAAAAATATCTGCCCGAAAGCGCTCAACCTCGGATCCTGAAGGAACATACCGGCAGTCCCGATCAGCTCCGCCTGCGGCGCGCTCCGCCCCCCTCCTCACCGAATCGGAACCTGACGGACGGCGAAGCTGTCCGCCAGGGGATTCGTCATATTCACAGACGCGCGCTTGCGCGCGTTCATGATCATGAGATGCGTAAGCATCTCTTTTATGATTATAATTCTTATGATTGTGACATGTCACACTCGCAGAGTGTGATATGTCACCCTCACCTTCACGCGCGTAAGCGCCATCACAATCACAGGGGGCGGAGCGCGCCGCAGGCGCGCAAACATTGGCTTCCGTGAGAATAATGGATACCAGCAAGCCGCCATCCTTCGGCTTGATTTCCCCCGTGCCGGACAGCTCCTTTAAAATACCCTCCGCCGACTTTTCGCCGACTTTCGCCGCACCTTTGACGCGATAAAGCAAATCATCAACTTCCAGCACTTTGCCGTTCTCTTTATATAAGGAAAGGCGGGCAGCATTCGTCCACCGGTTCAATCGGCTCACCTGCTGCCGGGCTGCGCCGGACGTAGGACTCTTTGTCTGTTCCTCACCCCAGCCCGCTAATTTCACCACACCGGCCTTTGAAACAAAAACCAGCTTCAACTTAATCAACGAATCAAAAACAGTTTTCGCACGCGGCGCTTTCAAACCCGGCGTTTGCTGCACCAGCCACGCCTCAACCTCCGATTGCTTCATCGGCTTGCCCATCACCGACAGCCGGCCATCACACAAATCAAACTGCTGCCGGCTGGATCCAGCCAGCACATGCAACTTTAAAACCGCCGCCGACTCCTCCGACGGTAAGCCGGCAATCAGCGGCATCAACCGCTGATGATTAAACTGACTGTAGTAATGCCCGCGAAACCGTCCCTTGCTCACATCGCCCCCTTATATATAAGGAAAGAGAAATCCATCTTCATGCCTGTCCGTGTTTCCTAAAATCTGCAATAACCTCCGGCCACTCCTTGATTAAAAGATCATCGGGGATAGCTTCGCGGTCGGCTTTGTTTACCCCGCTCATCTGTTTCATGAAGAACGGAACATTCGCCGCTTTGCACTGGTCTCTTAAACTGCGCGCCCAGTCCGGATTCATTGGGCGCGCTCCGGAACCTGATTCGCCACCGCATATTACCCAGTCGACGCCGCTTCCATCCTGAAATAAAGCAACTCGATTTAAATTAATTTCCCCCAGCATCGGCTCACAGCTAACAAATCGCCGCGCCGCCGGTGTCTCCATTAGAAGAGGAATTCGAGCGTCTGCCATTTCTTGATTCTCCGCCGTTACTCCAAGCCAGACGTTTTTGAGCGGGATTTCTGGGCGACGCCGAGGGGATGAAATTTCACCATTGCCTGTCAAACGATCCATACGGAATCCGACTCCTAGGCTGATCGCCTTATCAATATGGTTGAAATATGCCTGCATTTTCTCTGCCCTTTTTGTCAGCAGAATAAACAGATGTTGCGGACATAGCGCCGCTACTGCGAAAACCATGTCTATCCAATGAATCAATATTCGCTCATGAAACGGGTCGGTCATGCTCATGAAAAACGCACGCGGCTTCTTCATTGAAAGCGGCTTTTTAAGCGTGGATTCAACCAGCCTTGTTTTACCGTTCCATTTATCAGTAAGCGGATCGACAACCTGCTCGTAATTTCCGTTAAACATCATCGCGAGCCGGAACGCCATCTTTTCGGCGTAGCAGTTTTGGCATCCTGCTGAAATCTTACTGCACCCGATTATCGGGTTCCATGTTTGAGGCACATAGCCGGGCACGTTCAACCAGTCAATTTTGTGTTTCATCTTCGCGCTCCTTGCGTTCTTTGCGGTTAAATCTTTTTAAAGCTGATCACAAACACCCATCTGACTCAAAAACCACTGTTTCCCTGAGTCGCAAGCGGCATTGCTTTCAAGCCACTCTATGGTTAACTCTTTCATTCCTTTTCCTCCAAAAGATTGACGCCGTCGTGAGTGTTACCGGTTATTTTCCAGTCACCTTCGGTCAAAAAAGCTGACCGAGATTCATTAAGCCCTATCTTGATTAGAAAAGCGGAATACTCGCCATCCCACCGAATAACTCCGCCATATTTTCGATCTGTATGAATTGAAATGTAATCGTTCTCGTAAATCTCAACGCCGTCTTTGTCCTTCAGTCCAGTAAACTGCCCTACGGTTTCAGGAATGACCTCAACGGGAGCTGCATCAATTTTTGCAATTTCTTCGGCAGCTTTCAGTATATCGTTACGATCAATAAACAGCTTGTCTTTGCATCCCTTAACAGCGGCATGAAGTTTTTCTGCGTACTTTTTTGCATTGTTTTCTACTAAAATACAAAAATCGTTTTCACCGACCTGCCACAGATCGCCAAAAACCCACTCGCCGTTATCTACTCGTTTCCCTCTGAATTTTATTTTTCTGTTCATGATACCCTCCAGACTCCCCAGCACTTTTTCTGTGCCAGTCTCACCACCAAAAAGCGTTTGTCTTTTACCGATCTCGCAACCGAATGAAGCCGGTCTCTTGTAATGTGCTCTTCGTCTATCTCAATGTGCTGTCCTTTATTCAGCGAACCCAATGCCGTGAGGATTTTCTCCCGATACTGTTTATATTTGTTGTCTCGCCGGAGCGGAAACTCCTTGTCCGGCGGTGCGCTGATGCGTTTAATGATTCTGATTTTCATATGTATTCCTGCCTTTAAAAACATCTACGTCAATCTGCGGTGCATCATTTTCAAAACCTTTGTTCATATTCATCTTTTCGTGTGTTTTGTGTTTTTCGTGGTTAAAAATTCATCGCGCTTTTTTTTGCATTCCGCCGGCGCCGGCAAACAAATCCACCATTTTAAAAACCCTCTTCATTTCACCGCCCGGCCCGCCATGATCTCATTCCCCCGCCGTTGATCCTCTTCCGGCATCCCGCGCGGCCAATACCCGTACTTCTCCCAAAACCAGAAATCAAAATCACACGGACGCACCACATCACTAAAATCCGGCTCACTCCACTGCCGGCGTTGCGGCACAGAAACCTCCACGCGCTGCTCGCCGTCCCAGACACTTGCCCGGCCCGTCTTCGTCGCCATTCTGTACTGTCCCCCCTTCATCAGCCGGCCGCGCCCCTTCCGTTCTCCAGCCACTCAAAAAATACGTTCGCGCTTTTCAGAATCTCTCCGTCCGCCGGAACCTCTCCCCCGCACATCGCTGCGCGCCCGCGCGCCAGCTCCACCGCCAGATTCAATGCCCGCTGCCGGTTCGTCTCCCCCGTGCCTCTGTATCCCTGCGCCTTTGTTCCTCCCCGCCTCTCCCCCTCAACCAGATACTCAAACGGAGCCGTTTCACCCTGTTTTTTTGCATCCAGCAAAACCGGCTTTTCAGGCTTCGTTTTTCCAATCAGCTCCGCCGTCTTGCGGTCAAACGTTTTTACAGTCCGCACTGCCTCTTTACCGGTACTGTCCACATCCACCACGCAATCAAAAATCCACAGCTCCCACCTCTTCCCGTTCTTTTCACCGGATTTCGGTTCGTGTTTTTTCTCCACCCTCTTAATCATCAGCTTGCACATAACTCTGTCCTTTCCTGTTATTCGTGGTTAATTTTTCTCAGGAACCATTTCTTGAAATGCCGCCAACTCATCGGCGAAATACATCAGCTTAACCGCTGGATGGTGGAACCACGCATTTGCCATACCGCCGTCGCGTAATGAATATTCCCCGCGACGCTCATCAAATTCATTCAGGCCGTAAACGCCCATGTGATAGAGAATCATCTTCTCTTCGAGATCAGTTAGTTCGATGAACCTTTTAACGCGCTCGATCGATAACCGCGCATGCCCCTTTGGATGATTCTTATTACATTTATAAGGAGCATCAGAACCGGCATCCGCCGGAAGATAAAACCCGACCTTGCAAACATCGTGCAACAATGCGGCGATCACTACCGATTCACGCGGAACATCGATTTTAAAATCAAAAATAAATTTCGCCAGCAAATCGAAAACATTTAAACTATGCTGCGCCAGCCCGCCCTCAACCGCTCCATGAAACTTCGACGAAGCCGGCGCCGTAAAAAATCCCGTACCGCACAGCCAATCAATTAAATCCTGAGTTCCTGCGCGCTGGGTCGTTTCCAGCATCGTCATAATTTCAATCTGATTATCGTTCTTATCTTTATCTTCGAAGTGGTCGCTTTCGCCGCATGCCCGGCACGCCACGTCGTCCAGCGTTCTAGTGTGTCCGATGATCTCCCGCTCGTAGCCGGAAACTCCGGCAGGGTATGCTCCGCACTTGCTCATTTTAATAACTCCCATGCTGTTGCGGCCACGATTGGAACTTGTCCATTTCCAATGGTTTCAATTCTGTCCACCCGATAGGCCACATCATTAGCCACTCTGGGAAAGTCGGGTTCAGCGTTCCACCATTCCCAGCCGTCATAGATTTCTTCTCGCGTTCCGTCAGAACGCCCGACGCAACCAGCCGCTGCATCTGCTGAAAGTTTCCGGTGCCGCCGCACATTCCTTTGGTTCGCGGTGTCGGCCACGTCCGCGCATAAACTTGACGCGGAAGCTGGTCTACTTTTGAACGACCGTCTTTGCGAACGCGTTTCATTCCGGGTGTGTCTTTCCAGTCTCTTGCGTTCGGCGTCACCCAGCGCTGCGCTGATCCATATTCTTTTTCTACGATGGGGCGCTCCAAAGTCGTCAGCTCCCAATACTCCCCATCGACAGTCATACCCCATTTTGCAAAGGTCACTGATGACAACGGCAAGACCTCTGGAAACAAGCATCGGTGAGTTTTCCAGCTCCGCATACGCCGGTCGTACCTCATCAATGATTCGCCGTGCTTCACCCCACAGCCCGCTTCTTTCGCCAGAAATGCCAGCGCCTTTACCCGCTGCCGAAATGTCCTGACACGGGAATCCCGCCGTAATTGAAAGCCCGTTTCTGATTGTTCGCAGGTAGTCGAAAAACTCTGCACACTCGGCGTTGTCGCTGCGGAATGTCCTGATGTCGTCCCAGATTGGAAACTCCGGCAGGAGTCCGTCTTTTTGCCGAGCCAGAAGAACTCGCCGCTGATATTCCTCGATTTCACAAGCTCCGATGCAAGTACGACCGAGAAGCATTCCCGCAAGGATTCCTCCGCCCCCTCCTGCAAATAGTGCCAGCTCATAAAGAATATCACCCTTCATGATTTAAAAGCCCCCGACGGGAAGATTCCGCGCACCTCGCGCAGAACCGATAATTAAATAAAAAGAACCAGTAGATTCGTTTTTGTTTGTTTGTTCTTCCCGCGGGGAAATAGTCCGGCGTTCTTGCGCCACGGTGCCGGAACCGTTCTCAGGTACATTCTGGAGAATGTCTGCGCTGTTTTGCTGGATTTGCGCGCCACGGCTCCAGCGCCGTGTAACGGTAACGCCTTCGCGTTCCGCGCTGTTTCCCGATGCCCTACTGTCCGATGAGGAACGTAAAAAAAGTCCCGCATTTTCGCGCCACGGCGCGGGAACCGTGTGGAAAACACTCCGAAGAGTGCTGGCGCGTTGGTGTGGTAATTTCGCAGGAGCGTGAAAATCATGCCCCAGTGCCTTCTGCCTTTGTGCCTTTGTGCCTTCTCCCAGTCCCTCTGTGCCTTTCATTCCAAATTCCGCCGCCGCTAAAATCGCCCCCCAGAAAGCCAGCCCGAAAATCAGGCACTGCAAAAACTCCCGCGCCGGCTTCCCGGTCATCAGAGCAATCAATCTTTTCCGCCGCGCCTCACGCGCCTCACGCGCCCGCACAATCTCACCGGCGCGCGGATTCAAAATCGCCGTCCTCAAATCCAGCGTCGTCACACGTTTTCGGATAAATATTTCTTTCTTCATTTTCCTGTTATTCGTGTTAATTCGTGGTTGAAAACTATTCCCCGGTGCCTGCTGCCTCTGTGCCTCTGTGCCTCTGTGCCTTTCTTCATCACGCCACCTGCCCCTTCTCCAGATACCGGTCCAGCTCAATTTTCGAAAAACGGAACGGATGCTTAAATCCCTGCTGCCGGCGAATCAGCCCCCGGCTCAAAAGCCGGCGGAGCGAATCTTCACTGATCCCCAAATACACCGCCGCCACATCCGTCGGCATAATGCGCGGGAACGTTGCTGTTTTTTTAGTGCTCATTTCATTTCCTCGTCTTTAAAAACTTGACCGAAAAATTAATAACCCGTATCCCGTCAACAGAAAGGAGGTGGACACACATGGCAAAGCACGAATACACCTCGAAAAAAGTCGCGAGTAAGGCGGCGAAAGTTCTGAGCAGCAAATCATCAACAAAAACAATGAAGAGCATTTCCGGCTCAGCACTGACACAGGCTCGCGATAAAAAGAAAAAATAGTCACAACACGCGCCTCCCGGTAACACACCCTTTCGGAATACAAAGACGACTCATAATCTGTCCCCCGGAAACTGACTGCGTCAGCGTTATATGGGAGGCCGTCTCTTCCACCACAAACCCCACCGACACCACCTCAACCGGCGCAATCGGCTCAAGCTCAGCCCGATCCTCCCAGACCGACCGCACTCCGAACGAATCCACCCACACCACCTCAACCAGCTTCATCTTCCGTTGTCCCGTCTGTTTCATAATTCGCATTCGCACCCGCCTATTGAAAATTGACTATTGAACATTGAGAATTGAGCCTCCCCGCTCCCGCCTGCTAGAATCGGATTCGCAACAACCACAACCCCAACAGACAGGAGGAGGAGAAAAATGAATAAAGAAATACGCATCTTCGGCGCACAGCTTGGCAACGCCGCCGCCGCAATTGAAACAATGCCGGAAAATCCAACCATCGAAGAACTCACGAAGACACTCAAAGCCGTTGCTCCGGCTCTTCGCGATGCTCTTGCAATGGCAAATTGTCTTGAAAATATTCAACGACGCCTCAACTGATTAAATTTCCGCTTCGTCTTCCCCGCCCAGCGCCCTGCAAAGATTAGGAACCGCCCTGAGTAAACAGGACGCGGAACAAATATCTTTTGCCGTATCACACTCAACGGCAGCGCAATCAACAATCACCTGTAGCGCCGGCGTCGCGCCATAGACATATCTCTGTCCGCATACATCACATATCATCACACGCTCACTGCTCATATTTTCGTCCTTTCCTGTAGTTGTGCTGGCGTTTAAGGTGTCCCACTTAACGCCTGCTGCCTCTGTGCCTTTGTCCCTTCTTTAAAATCGGCAACACTCATTACCAGCCGCTCCAAACTCATCTCCCGCAATTCTGTGTTTGAAAAATTATCGTGAATTTTAAAATGACATCCCGGACACACAGAAATTTTCCGGCCTCTGGGTCTTTTTTGTTTCGATCCAATAAGCCGCGGATGCACATGGTGCTTTTCGATCAGTCCGGTACTGCCGCAAATCCTGCACATTCCGGTTTTCGGATTTTCAACGTTTAAATGCGTCTTTTCCCGGAACCCGCGCATCTTCCTCATCTCTCCGTCCTTTCCTGTGGTTGTGCTGGCGTTTAGGGTGTCACACACCCCATATAATTAAAAAAAATTACATAGTCGGAGCTTGCTCGCTGCGGTGTCCCACACCCCGCATAAGAAAAAGCTCAACCATATTCGAAACAGAACGGTGTTCTTTTTTCGCAATGTGTTTGAGCTTTTTCATAATATCAGCGTCGATTGTGCACCCAAGATACTCTTTTTTATTTTGAGCCATCTTTATCCTCCATCGCTTCATACTTTTCGACTTCTTCACACAGGACATCATTAATAATGTCACTCATACTCGTGCCGCGCTCTTTCGCCAGCTTTCTTAAAGCGGTCTTCAAATCAGCATCAATCCACGCTGACAAGTAGTCTTTATTATCTGCTCTTTTATTTGGCATATGGGCATGGTGTCCCACACCGGATTTTTTGTCAACAGATAATTTTACTTTTTTTTATGCCTTGTTATTTTAAAGAAATGGAAGCAATTACATTCACCATTCCCGCATGGGTTCTTTATGCCACAGGAGGCTCCATTCTTTTTCTAATTATTTTTTTTTGGCTGATTGCTCAGACGGTAAAAACTGCTCGGTTGAAAAAGAAATTAGCATCGGTTGAAAAAAATATCCGCACGGTCGAAACCAACGCCAATATAAAAATTCAACAATTCACGGATCAAATTAATACGGATTTAAACACGGCTCAGGCTTCGGCAAATAAATTAATTTCTGATCAATCAGAATCTTTCACAAAGCTCGAACTAACAACAAAAACTGATTTACAGAATTTTATAAAAAAACTCGATGACATTGAAGAAAAGTGCCAATACCTGATTCCGCCTAAACAATATACAGAAACTTTTGGCGAAGCATATCTTCGCTCAAAATCAAAACATGAAAAAAAACTTAAAACCGCAAATGTTGCGTTTACAAAGCTCACGGCCGAGCAGCAAACTTGCATAAATCAGATTAACGCCGGCGTTCCAATTATTTTAATTACCGGCCGTGCTGGAACCGGAAAATCAACTCTTATTCAGCATATCCTCTCAACAACAACGCGCCGATACGCAACACTTGCCCCAACAGGCGTGGCGGCTAGAAATATTAATGGGCAAACAATTCATTCATTTTTTCATTTCCCCGGGCGCCCGTTATCTTCCGGAAACATAAAAAAGCTGGCTGAAGAAAAAGACCGACAGATCTATGAAAAATTAGAACTTCTTATTATTGATGAAATCTCAATGGTTCGCGTCGACATCATGAACGCTATAAATTTGTTTCTACAAAAAAACAGACATGGCAAATCCCACCTTCCGTTTGGCGGCGTTCAGATCGTAATGCTCGGCGACCTTTTCCAGCTGCCAGCATTTGCAAGAAAATCAAAAAAACACGGAGAAACGCAGTCTGAATATGACATCATGCAAACTATTTATCCGAACAGAATGCAATTTATCGGGGCACCATCTCTTGAGACCGTGAATTTCACGCATATTACTTTAAATCATGTTTTCCGACAGGATGATCCATCTTTTATTATGCTTCTGAATCAGATCAGGATAGAACATAATATAAAACAAGCACTAGACAGTCTCCATGCTCGATGCCGCGTAACACAAACACCGCCTCCAGAAAGTATCAGTTTGACCGCATATAACAATGATGCGGATAAAATAAATGATGATCGCCTAAGCCAGCTTTCTGCACCAAATAAATCATATAAAGCAGATATAACAGGGGAATATCCAGAAGAAGAATTTCCAACTGACCAAATTCTTACTTTAAAAACTGATGCCCGCGTAATGATATTAATAAATAATGGAGATATTTATCAAAATGGCAGCATGGGAACTGTCACAAAACTTGAATCTGATGAAATCTATGTTCGGATGGATAAAAAAGACGATATTGTAAAAATAGAGCGGCATACATGGGAACGCAACGGGTTCACATACAACGAAAAAACCGATGAAATAGAAGAAATTTTATTGGGAACATTTAAGCAATTCCCTGTCCGGCTGGGATGGGCCATAACCATTCATAAATCACAAGGGCAGACCATCCAAAACATTCATATTGATCTGGGTAAAGGGGCGTTTTCACATGGACAAGTTTATGTCGCTCTCAGCCGGTGTCCGCGTTCAGAAGGAATTACACTGTCAAAAACAATCACAGCAAAGGATATTAAAAAATGTAATGAAATGTACGAACTAATGAAACCGCTTTCCAATCAATAAACACTCCACTCCGAAATGTCAAACTTGCCAAAGTCGTTTCGCGCTTTTCGTGGCGAAAATAAAGAATAAACCAAACACCCATGTCCCGCCCGCCCTTAAACAACAAACTTGTCGGCGTCAATATGCCGGTCGAAATGGCTGCCGAGCTGGAGCGCCGGGCAAAGTCCATGCGACTTTCAACGGTCGACTACTGCCGCAGAATCATAAAAATGCACTTTGATTCAGGAGAGCAGATTGTTTTGACCGATGAATAAAGAAATATTCACGCTTTTCGTGGCGAAAATAAAGAATAAACAACACACCTATGGTTCAAAATCTGAAATCATCAATCTGAAATCGGCAATGCTTACCGCCTTTGTGCTGCCGGACAAATGCTGAAATATTTTTCAGCGTCCGGTTTCCCCGCATTGCCTTTATAGTGCTGGTACAAAATCGCCACATTGCCCCTGTGCGTCAGCAGCGTCGCCGTTTTCCCCGCATCGCCGTGCAGTGCGACGTGATAGGTGCAGAACGAGTGCCGCAGCGCGTTGTGCGGCATCACCACCCCCGCCTTCTTTGCCACCTGCTCGCGCCGGCGTTCCCACATCCGCTTACTCAGCTCAAAACCCTCCGGCGCATGCTGCCGGCACCATTCCAGCCACAGCCATAAATTATCCTCATGCCCGTCCACAAACTGCCGGCGCTTATTCTTCGCAATATTCCCCGTAATCAGCAAACCCCGCTGATCCCACCGGATATGCTTTTCCGCTTCCAGCCGTACAATAACACTCGACCGAAGCCCCGCAAACGCCCCCAGCGCAAAATTCACCACCGCGTCCGGCCAGAACTTCACCGCCGTATTCATCAGCAGCCTCATCTCATCAACCGGCAGAAAACCCGGCTCACTCTCCGGCGCCTTCGGCACCGGCAGATTTTCAAAAACATTCCCGTTCGTATATCCGTGCGCCGCCAGCCACTTCCCGAACACCTTCATCCGGATCACATGATTGCGCACCGTCACCGGACTGCCCTTTAAATTCGCAAACCACTTCCGGGCATCCTCCGGCGTAATGCTGTGCGCCGGCGCCGAGCGGTCAAACTCAAACAGCTTCATCGTCCGTTCAATATGTTTCGGATATTCATCCGTCGCCGACGTATTATATTTTTCATCCACAAACGCCTGAATCGCCTCTTTCAGCTCGATCCGGTTCACCTGCCGCGCAGAATACTCCTCAACAATTCTCAGCACCGCAGCCGCCGATCCGGCCTTTTTAATGCACTCCGCCATCACCGCTGCGTCCGCCGTCGAAAGATTCAAAATCGGCGTCCCCTCCGCCTGAACCTTTTTCTCAAACTCCGCGACAAACGAATCCCGCTTTTTTCTGGAATCAAAAAATTTAAAACTCCGTTTCCCGTTCTCAATCCACCGGACTCCGAAACGCTTCGTCGACCTGTCTTTCCGATCGTATTTTTTAATCCCCATAACCCGGCCTTTCTGGTTGCACTTTGGTTGCACTATCAAGACCATATTACGCCCGATCAACTCCCTATCAAGACGGATTAACTAAAAAATAACCCCAAATAGAAACCCCTGCAAACATTGAATAAACTCAATATTTACAGGGGATTTTCAACAAACGGCCGGATAATTTTGGTGGGCAGTGAGGGATTCGAACCCCCGACCCTCTCGGTGTAAACGAGATGCTCTAACCAGCTGAGCTAACTGCCCGGAGAAAGTGTGGGAGAATAGCGGGATTCCAATGAGAGTCAACCCCGCTTTTAAGAATTCGAAAACATCCGCTCATAGTGCGCCGGCGGCGGCCGAAGAACGGATGGCCTCGAGTCCGGAAATTTTCACATATCCGCCCCGGGTACGTGCGGCCAGATTTCTCAAATAAGGCAGTTCTTTCGCTTCGCCGGATGTCGGCACAAAATGAACCACATTGACCGTGATGGATTTTTTCTTCAATCCAAAGGATGCCGCCCGCCGGTCAGTTTCGCCATATTTGATTTGCATGGCGCTGCTGTAAGCCAGAATATCGTTGATCGTATATGTATAACGTGACGTGGTCTGTTTTTGTACCGCCGGCGGTTTAGTTGCGCCAGGGAAATACGCTTTAACAACGGCATCCTCGTTTCCATCGAGTACGCGAACGGGCTGTCCTCTGGCCATGCGCGCAGCATTTTCTTCATTCAGTTTTTTATACGCAGCGGAAACGGTTTCATTCCACTTTTTCCAGGCCGGTGAATCATAATCGTATGTACTGTAATTTCCGGGTGCCCGTCCGGACAGATATTGCAACGGCTTTCCTTTTTTGCACTCATCCAACAGTAACTGATCAATCCCGGAAACTGAATCCGTTGTCCCCAGCACATAAATGCTGTCAACGCCTTTTTGCAATCCGTAAGACAATGCGGCAATCCAGCCGGACTGTGTGTTGTATATCGGCGCATGGCATTCAAACTGCACCGCCGTTCCGCGCCAGGCCAGCGTTGAAATCCCGTAGCGGTTCTGGTGACTGTTTAACGGCGCGAGCCATTCTTTCAATTTTTTTATGTTTTCATCGCTGGCCGCGCTCATGTCGGGAGAAAAGGCCTGTGAAGAGGAACTTTCAAAAACGATCACATTAAAGAGTGTAGTTGGCGGAATGCGGTCCAGCAGGCTTCCGAGTTCATCTTTAATAATTTTATACGCCGGAATCCCGCCAACCTCGTCCAGCAGCATGGCACGGTTTGTATCCAGCACAAAAAGGGCTTTTTCTCCGCGGCTGCGGACACCGAATACATTAAACTGCGCCATTGCGAAATTTAAACCGCCGGCGCCGAGTCCGGCGCCGGAAAGATCGACACTTGTTCCGCCGAATCCGGCCAGTTCAGGCATTTTAAAATCAACTGATTTGGTTTGTGCATTTGCTGTAATCCGCTGACTGATATTGGGCACTTTCGGCGTCGCTTTTTTTTCAATCTTTACCGGCACCTGCAGCTTTTTCAGTTTCATTTTCGGCCGGACAAGCTGTTTGCCCTCAAATTTGGCTTCATCACGAATGACCACAGTTACAGCCACGAAGGTTGCGGCAACTAAAAGTAATACGGCGTGAATAATAATGCTCACCATCAATCCTGATGAGCGCCCCCTTACAGCAGTTTGCTTTTTCTGTTTAAGCACAGTTTGTAAATCCTTATTTTAAAGACGGGCATTGTACGAGCCGGTGAAAATAAATCAATTTTCTTTTCACCGTTAAAATCAGCGCCGGTAGCGGGATGATGTTGACACAGCCCGGATGGCGTCAAGTCCCGGCAGCCGCGCATAATCGCTGTTCAGCTGCGTTGAAACATCTTTTAACCGGGAAAGTTCAAACTGCCGGCCGGTGGATGAACTGCCGACAAAATGAATGACATGCAGGCTAAATGTCCGGCGCTTTAATTTAATAAATCCGGGATTGCGATGGACGAGATCATATTTTTCCCGCATTGCGCGGACATATTCCGTGATGTCGCGCGCAGTGTATGAATACTGCTGCCGGTGATGCCTGTACCCCGGAGGGGAAACTCCGGGGAAATATGTTTGGACCAGCGACGTGTTGCCAGGCCCGCCGTCCGGCAGCACGCGAATCGGCCGGCCGCGCGCCAGCCGCGCTTTATTTTCTGCGTCATATTTTTTGCGCGCCTCCGCCACAAGTCTTTCCCACCGTTCTTTTCCGCCGTACGGATCATAATTGACTTCCAGCGAGCGCGGCGGTTGTCCGGACAGGATTTGCAGCGGTTTCCCTTTTTTGCAATCGGCCAGAATATCTTTATCAATCCACGCAACGCCGTCGTTCGTTCCCAGCCAGTAAATGCTATCGACACCGCGCTGAATGCCGTAAGAAACCGCCGCCATCCAGCCGCGCTGCGTGTTATACACCGGCGCCAGCGGCTCAAACTCCACCGGTGTGCCGCGATAACCGAGCGTTGACATCCCATATTTATCTGCATAGCTGTTCAGCGGATCAATCCACCGCTTCAGCTTTTCAATATTTTTTTCGTTCGCGGTGTTCAGTTCCGGCGTAAATGCTTCAACGCGGCCGTTCGCCTCAAATACAATCACATTAAACAGCGTGGTCGGCGGAATACGCCGGAGCAGCCCGGTCAACTCGTCTTTGATCAGCTGATAGGCCGGAATCCCGCCGATTTCATCAATCATCATATTCCGGCTTGTATCCAGAATGAACAGGACTTTTTCACCGCGGCTGCGCACGCCGAACAGATTAAACTGCGCGACTGCAAAACTCAGATCGCCGGCGGAAATCCGGCGGTCTGATAAACTAAAATCCATGCCGCCGGTACCGGAAAACGCCGGCAGTTCAAACTCAGCTTGATGCGTATAAACCGGCGGCGCTGTAATCCGGCGTGCAAAATCCGGCGACCGCGGCGTCGCCTTTTGTTCAATGTTTACCGGCAGCTGCAGCCGCTTCAATTTTGTTTTCGGGCGGACATATTCCCTGCCCTCAAACTTCGGCTGCTCGTACCGGATCGCCGTCACCGCCACAAACATACCGGCCAGCAACAGGATTGCGGCATGAATCAGAATACTGACCATTACCGCAGACGTAACTCCTTTTACCGCTGTCAGTTTTTTGCGCCGCCGGAACATCATTTATCAACGGCTGAACCGTCCTTTTATTGTGAAAAGATTTTTCTCACTGCACCGAAATCGGCATACGCCGTCATATCCAGCTGAATCGGCGTAATCGAAACAAAGCCGTCACTCACGGCATGAATATCCACATCGTCGCCGGCGTCCTGCACTTCCAGTTCACCGTCGAGCCAGTAATAAATTCTGCCGCGCGGATCGAGCCGCTCATGAAACTTCTCAATAAAGCGCGACCGTCCCATGCGCGTAATTTTTATTCCGCGCAGCTCTTCATACGGAATGCTCGGAATATTCACATTCAGCAGCACGCCCGGCGGCAGCGGATTTTCCAGCATCTTTTTTGTAATTTCACCGGCCACGCGCCGGCCGGTTTCCCAGTTCGGATTCATATAATTGCACAGCGAAAACGCCACTGCCGGAATTCCCAGAATTACACTCTCCGTCGCCGCCGAAACCGTTCCTGAATAAATCACGCTGATGCCGGTATTTGATCCTAGATTTACACCGCTCAGCACAATGTCCGGCGGCGTATCGCGCAGAATCGCACGCACCGCCAGTTTAATGCAATCCGCCGGCGTTCCGCCGATTCCGTAACCGAAAAATTCCCCATGCCGCTCCACCGGCGCACACTTAATCGGATCGGCAATCGTAATCGCATGGCCGGCGGCACTGCGTTCTACATCCGGCGCAACCACATACACCTCACCAAAACCCTTAACTGCCTCGTGTAATGTGGCAATTCCCGGTGCAAAAATTCCATCGTCATTACAAAGAAGAATTCTCACTGCTTTTCCGCCCGGCGTTTTTGTTCTTTGCTTTTTTGCCAGACATATCCGGGATCAAGGATCGGACCGTAGCTGTCATCGATCGGCACAAAGAAAAGTCCGGTTTCAAACACGCCGGTCGCGGTGCGCACCACCGTCATAATTGCGCCGGCCGGAATTCCCACCGGAATCACCAGCCAGCCGCTTTTTTCTTTGCCGGTAATCATCATCTGACGCGGAATTTCACACCAGCCGGTTAAAATATTCACGATACCGCGATTCAGCTTGCTCGACATATCCTGCACCAAACCTTCCGCATGTGACAGTTCGCGGCCCGCAACCACTTCATCGGCAAAAATTCCGGCGGCGGCAAGCGCCATTAAAAAAACCAGCATGTAACGCATCACAACCTCCTGTTTTATCTCCTAAAGGCTAGACCAAAGCACTGCTGCCGGACAAGGTTTTTCACCGCATACAAAACAAACTTATTCTTGTTACGCTGCGGTTCAGAACTGGACAAATCGAAAGCGCCGGGCTTAAGCTCGTTGTGTGACCATTGATGTGATAACCTTATTTCCGGAAATGCTCGCCGGATTCCTTGGACAGAGCATGATGAAACGCGCCGCACAGCACGGGCATGTTGCATTTAACTGCATTAACCTGCGCGATTTTGCCGGCGATAAACACCGCACCACCGACGAACCGCCGTTCGGCGGCGGCCCCGGCATGGTGCTAAAACCCGAGCCGTTGTTCCGCGCCGTCGAATCTGTAAAAACTGAAGCCTCGCGCGTCATTCTCATGTGTCCTCAAGGCGCACCGTTTAAGCAAAAACGCGCGCAGGAACTTTCCGGCGCGGAGCATCTGATTTTTATTTGCGGACATTATGAAGGCGTCGACGAACGCGTCCGCGAAGCATTGGTCGACGAAGAGATTTCAATCGGCGACTACGTTCTGACCAACGGCGTGCTGCCGGCGGCGGTTGTCATCGACGCCGTCGTCCGGCTCATCCCCGGTGTACTCGGCGGTGACGGCGCCGCTGAATCCGAATCATTCACCGGACTGCTGCTCGAATATCCGCAATACACGCGCCCGGCCGAATTTCGCGGCATGGCTGTGCCGGACGAACTGCTTTCCGGCAATCACGCGCTCATCGCCGAATGGCGCCGGAAAAAATCCGCCGAACGCACCGCCGCCCGCCGCCCCGATCTGTTTGACTGATTTGTATTAGTCACGATAAGATCTGACAGTCAGGCAGAAACATGTTATCCCTGTCAGGGTCAAAATCAGAACCCGAAGTCCTGCTGATTTAAATCAGCAACCGGACGAAAAGTTTTGCGGTGGCAGGGGGCCGGGCCGTATTTGTAAAGAGCGGCGAGATGGTCGGCGGTGCCGTAGCCTTTATGTCTGGCAAAACCATATTCCGGGAATTGTGCATCGAGTTCGAGCATGATGCGGTCGCGTGTGACTTTGGCGATGATACTGGCAGCGGAGATGGAAAGGCTTTGGGCGTCGCCTTTGACAATACTCTTGGATTTGCACGGCAGCCCGCGCACCGGATTTCCGTCGACCAATGCCAATTGCGGCGCCGGAATGATTTTTGCCACGGCTGCGGCCATGCCGCGCCAGGTGGCTTGCAGAATGTTCATGTCGTCGATGATTTCTGCGCTGATGATGGCGCAGCCGATGTGCGCAAAAGAACAGATCTGTAACTTCTCAAAAAAAACATTGCGGCGTTTCTCAGTCAGCGTTTTGGAGTCGGTTAATCCGGCAAACTGTTCTGCACCGCCGGATTCCAGCGGTTCGCGGTCGAACGCGACAGCGGCGGCGACCACCGGACCGGCGAGGGGACCGCGTCCCGCTTCGTCAATTCCGGCAACAAAAAAGAGGCCGGACTTCCAGGCCTCTTTTTCGTAATGGAGCATATCCATGACAGGTTAAACGCGGCGTTCTTTAATCCGGGCTTTTTTACCGGCAAGATTGCGCAGGTAATAAAGTTTTGCGCGGCGGACTTTTCCACGGCGGATAACATCAATCTGAGCCACGCTCGGACTCTGCAGCGGAAATACACGCTCGATACCTTCGCCAAACGCCACCCGGCGGACGGTAATGGATTCAGCTGCGCCGGAGCCGTTGCGGGCGATGATAACGCCGCTGTACTGCTGAATGCGCTCTTTCGCGCCTTCTTTAATTTTCACATGCACATTCACTGTATCACCGATTGCGAAATCCGGGATCTCTTGTGTGCACTGTTCCTTGCTGATTTTTACCACTGCAGGATTCATAATCTTTTCTCTCTTACAAAATTCAAAATGAGTGACGGATAATACCGATCTGTTTGCGCCGGTCAAGCGACTTTGTTGATGAATTAGAATTTTGGTAGACTGTAAATTAAAATGCCGGAAGTGGAACCCGTAAATTGTGCTGCCGTTCTCATTTCCCCAACCGGCGCCGTTTCGACCTTCAGACTTTCAGACTTGTGACTCTGTCTCTCCCCCGGCGCTCCGCCGTTGTCTACAACAATCGTTGCGGCGCGCAAGGGACTGCGCGCCCTACCGTTCTGCCGTTCTCATTTCCCCAACCGGCGACGTTTCGACCTTCAGACTTTCAGGCTTGCGACTCTGTCTCTTCCCCGGCGCCCCCGCCGTTGTCTGCAACAATCGTTGCGGCGCGCAAGGGACTGCGCGCCCTACCGTTCTACCATTCTCATTTCCTAGCCGGCGACGTTTCGACCTTCAGACCTTCAGGCTTGCGACTCTGCCTCTCTTCCGGCGGTTAAAAATCTGCCCATCTGTTTACATCCGCGGCCGAACTGCTGCCGTTCCCGCGCAGTTTAAAGAATTATATGTCTAAAAAAGTGTAGCATTTATGACTAGTTTTTCTCATTGGCTCTTATTTGCCAGTGTCCATAATTATATCACCATTACAGACAGACTGCCTGTCTGATAACGGATGGAGAAGTCCAGACGATGCGTATAAGGATGGATAAAAAAAGCGTGTTTTATCTGCTGCTTTGCTGCAGTGCCGTGCAGTGGCCGGCAGAGTAATGAATGATTTTAGATTGCAGATTGAAAAATACAGGGAGAGTTTTTTGACAGGATAACGGATATTGATGATTTCAGATTGATAAGTGCAGATTGGAAAACAGGATTGCCGGAAAATAAAAACCAGCAATCTGAAAGCTGAAATCGGCAATGTTAAGTATTTCCGGTGGGGCGCCGGAAAAAAGAGAGAGTACAAATAGAAAGGAGTACAAGGATGAGGAAAATTATCACAGCATTCATCGCGGGAGCATTGCTCGCCGCCGGAGTGTTTGCAGAAACAACAACCTGGATCGGCAGTCCGAGCCACACACTGCATAGCGAAAATCGGTGGTCTAACGGGTTTCCGGCCAGCGGAAAAACAGGCATCATTAACAGCGATGCCATGGCTGGTTCCGGCACCGACACGACGGGGTGGACCGTTATTCAATCCAATGGAACAGTCACGATCTCTTCAAATCCTTTACAACTAAAAGGAGGCGTCAAATGGACGATGTATGGCGGCATGCTGAATAGTGCAGCTAATCATATCAACGTCAGAGACGCCGGGTCTGAGTTATATATGTACGACGGAGCACTGTATGGTGGTAGATCACTTCAAGTATACGACGGAGGAACCTTTGTACAAAATGGCGGAAATTTAACGTTTGTGGAGCATGCATACGTTTATGCTGGAGGTACGATAACAGTTTCAAACGGAACGGCTCAACTTAATACTCAGGACGGGGCTCTTGGCTTTAATATTTATGGAGCCGGCGCGCTGGTCACATTTGCCGGCGGGAACTGGACAGTTAACGGTGAACTGCGCTTAACAAATTCGACAGCAAATGCGGCAAGTCTGCGTTTTGATCTCGGCGACGGATCGCTTACGGCAGACTCCCTGAATATTACTCATGTTGGTTACATTGATTTTGTCAACCACTCCGATGGCAGCCTTACAATAACCGGCGGCGCAGACTTTGAAGATCTGTGGAGTTCAGGTAAAATCAGGGTTGACGGTGAAAATAATGGCGCTTTTGATGATCATTTCCAGGTGATCGACGGAAAAACGCTGTTGCTCATTCCTGAACCGGGAACGATTTCAATATTCCTGATCTCAGGGATGACACTGATGATCTATCGCCGGCACCGTACGCGGTAAACCGGATTCCTTAATCCGCTAAAAAAGAGCAGGCAAAACGCCTGCTCTTTTTTTATGGGTAGGGACGGCGATCCTCCGCCGGCCGTTAATATGAAATATTTCTAATTTTCCGGCGCGCAAGGGACTGCACGCCCGGCCATTTTTCAGGCGGCACAGCATAAATTTTCCGGTGGTTTCCGGCTTTTTTATGAAAAAATCCACCGCCGGGAAATTTTTATTGTTTCGCCCGGGCGAGGATGTCTTTCATGTATACCGGCATCCCGGTACGGACAGATTCTTCGGCTGCCGCGCCAACCGCAACGGCAAGAAATCCATCATACGCCGTTACCGGCGGTTGAATATTAGAGCGAACCGCTTTGTAAAACTCAACGTGCTCGTAATATGTTGACCCGCTATGTGCACCGGTTGTCGTGATCACATCCGGAGCTTCAACGCTTATATAACGTGCCGGCGAGCGGCCCGTCGCTTTGATTTGGAGTTTATTTTCCGGATGATCGGCTGCATACAGGCTGGCTTTGTCTCCGTTTACAATGACCTCTTCTTTCGCTCCGCCGCAGAACATAAACATGCAGAGATTCAGGCAGGCCCGGATTCCGTTTGCATAGTCAATAATTGCAAACGCATTATCGATGATATCGGATTTTCGTCCTTCGTATTCAAAGCCGGTGTTTACATCCTGCGCCCCCGATGCATAAACTTTGACCGGTTCAGATTCTGCCATCAGATTAAACAGGTCAAAATAATGACAGCATTTTTCAACCATTGTACCGCCGGAATATTCTGAAAACTTATTCCATTCCTCC
>Ga0265293_10001591_pt1 | contig 48819 bp, 36 predicted proteins | sample Munlanlewell138R_FD_192505 | JGI IMG/M metagenome (GOLD analysis project Ga0265293, IMG submission 192505) | Leachate microbial communities from a municipal landfill in Southern Ontario, Canada - Leachate well 138R | ecosystem: Engineered > Solid waste > Landfill > Unclassified | place: Canada... | reverse complement strand
CGCCCGGGTACTGCTCGAAATATGCGGCGCGGTAGCGTGAGAAGTCCGGATCGGCCAGGAACCGAAGCGGCATGGAGGGGAGCGGGGAGCCGCAGACGAGCTCGCCCGGCTCGCCGGTCACGTCGTTACCCGACTCGTCGAACACCCTCAGGTCTACGCCGAGCCCCGGCCCCTGGATCTCACCCGCGTACACGGGCAACGTGGGGACGCCGAGCATGAAGCAGCTCACGATGTCGGTGCCGCCCGAGATGCTGGCCAGGTGCAGGTCCTGCTTGACGGCCCGGTACACGTACTCGAAACCGTGCGGCGAAAGCGGCGACCCGGTGGACGCCAGCGTGCGCAGGGCGCTCAGGTCACAGGCTTCGCCTGGGCTCAGTCCCTGGCGCGAGAGTTCTTGAATGAAGCGGGCACTGGTGCCGAAGAACGTGACACCGAGGCGCTCGGCGAGCCTGAAGGTCACCTGCGGGTCGGGCCAGGCCGGAGAACCGTCGAAGAGCACGACGGTGGCGCCGGACGCCAGCGCGGAGACCAGCCAGTTCCACATCATCCAACCGGTGGTCGTGAAGTAGTAGACGACGTCGCCGGGACCGATGTCCGAGTGAAGCGCGTGCTCCTTACGGTGCGTGAGAAGGGCGCCGCCGGCGCAGTGGACCATCGCCTTCGGGGCGCCCGTGGTGCCCGAGCTGTAGAGCACGTAGAGGGGGTGGTCGAACGGCAGGGCGGTGAACTCGAGCGGCCCGGCCGCTCCGGCTAGCCACTCGTCCCACGTCGGCGCACCCGCCAACCGTGGCCCCTCCCCGGGGTAGACCAGCTCCACAGTCTGCACCAGCGTCTTGAGGCGGCGGCGCAAGGCGGCAACCGTCTCGCTCCTGTCCATCAGCTTGCCACCGTAGCGGTAAGCACCGGAAGCGACGAGCACCTTGGGGCCGACCTGCTCGAAGCGGGCGGCCGCGGCCTCGGCGCCGAAGTCGGGCGAGCACGACGTGAAGACGGCTCCCAGGGAGGCGCAGGCCAGGAGGGTGATCACGGCCTCGGGCAGGTTGGCGGCGAAGGCCGCCACCGCGTCCCCCTCACCCACCCCGGCCGCCAGCAGGGCGGCGCGCGTCCTCGCCGTGGCGTCGCGCAACTCGGGCCAAGTCAGGCTCGTTTCGCCCCCGCCCTCCACGGCCGAGACGATGGCGACAGCGTCGGCTGCAACACCCCGCGGGTGAAGCAGGGCCTCGGCGTAGTTGAGGGTGCCGCCCTCGAACCACCGCGTATGGGGCATTGGATCAGTGGACCGCACGGTGGCGGCGCGGCTTCGGAACGGCAGTTCCAGCTTCTCGGCAAGGAGTCCCCAGAACTCGTCCGGCCGTGCCACGCTCCAGGCGTGCAGTGCGGCGTAGTCGGGCAGCGAGGCCGCGGTGGCGCGCTCCGCGGCCAGCCGGAACGCCTCCATGGCGCTCGCCGCTACCCGGGCGCGTGGTGGGGTCCAGAGCGGTTCGCTCGCTGCGCGGCTCATCTCCTGGGGTTCTCCTCCTGGTCGAGGCTCGGCCGACTCGCGTGGGCCACGGAAGACTTAGGCGTCAGTGTACCCTTGGGCATGTTCTCCAGGCGCAGGAGTCGCACCCCGGCGCGGGTCCGGGCCCCGGCACGCCCCGAGGATCCGGCGCGACCGGGGGTACCCACGCCACCGGGCGCGACCGGCCGCCGCTCCGTGACGCGCGACGACCTGGCCCAGCTGCGCCGCACACTCTCGTTCCTGAGGCCCCACCGGGGCGCGCTCGTGGGCGGCATGGTGGCAGTTGCGTTCGCCGGCATCCTCGCCCTCGTCTTCCCCCTCCTGATACGTGACCTGCTCAACACCGCCTTCGCCCCCGGCTCGGCGGCAGGACTGGCCCTCTCCGAGCTGAACCGGGTCGCTCTCCTGTTGGTCGGACTCATGTTAGCTCAGGCGGTTTTCAACTACCTGCGCATGTACCTCCTCGGGCGCGTCGGAGAGGCGGTGGTCGCCGACATGCGTTCCCGGGTGTTCGGGCACCTGCTGGCGCTGTCCGTGCGCTTCTTCGAGGACCGCAAGACCGGTGAGATCACGTCGCGGCTCACGGCCGACATCGCCACCTTGCAAGGCGCCGTCTCCTTGCAGCTGGCGCAGTTCGTCAATCAGGGAGTGACGCTGGTCGGGGGGCTGGTCGTGCTGCTCGTCCTCGACTGGCGCCTTACCCTGCTCATGCTGGCGGTCATTCCCGCCCTGGTGGTCGCGGCCGCCTTCTTCAGCCGCGGGATCCGCAGGTCGAGCACGGCGTTCCAGGACGACCTCGCCGCCGCGAACGCGGCCGCCGAGGAGGCGATAACGTCCATCCGGGTCGTGAAGTCGTTCACCGCCGAGGGCTGGGAGAGGCGGCGTTACGGGGACCTCGTCGCGCGCTCGTTCCAGAGCGCGCTGATCCGCGTGAAGCTGCGCGCGCTGTTCGTTCCCGCGGTCATCCTCGGCATGTCCGGCGGGCTGGCGCTGGTGCTGTGGTACGGCGGACGCCTCGCCGTGTCGGGCGCGCTGCAGAGCGGCGACCTCGTCGCCTTCTTGCTGATCACAGTGTTCGTCGCGAGCAGCATCGGCACCTTCACCGACCTCTGGACCCAGCTGCAGCAGGCGGCCGGGGCCTCCAAGCGGATCTTCGAGCTGCTCGACGAGGAGAGCGACCTCCCCGAACCGGAGCGGCCGGTCAAGCTGGAGAGCGTGAGGGGCGAGGTGCGCTTCGAGGACGTGTCGTTCGACTACGGCCGCGGCGCCGAGGCCGTCCTCGAGAACGTGAGTCTGGTTGCCCGGCCGGGCGAGGTCGTGGCGCTGGTCGGCCCGAGCGGCGCGGGCAAGAGCACGTTGGTCAGCCTGGTGTCACGCTTCTTCGACGTGACCTCTGGGCGGGTCACGCTCGACGGCGTCGACGTGCGGGAGCTGGCCACCGCCGACCTGCGCGCCCTGATAGGCCTGGTGCCGCAGGAGACCCAACTCTTCTCGGGCTCGATCATGGAGAACGTCCGCTACGGGCGCCCCAGCGCCACGGACGACGAGGTGAAGGCGGCGGCCAGGGCGGCCAACGCCGACGGCTTCGTGGCGGGACTGCCGCGCGGGTACGACACGCAGGTCGGCGAGCGAGGGGTGATGCTTTCGGGCGGCCAAAGGCAACGGCTCGCCATCGCTCGCGCGCTGCTCAAGGACCCGCGCATCCTCATTCTGGACGAGGCCACGAGCTCGCTCGACAGCGAGTCGGAGGCCCTGGTGCAGGCCGCGCTGGACGTGCTGATGCGGGGTCGAACGACCTTCGTCATAGCGCACCGCCTGGCCACCGTCAGGAAGGCCGATCGGATACTCGTGTTGGACGCGGGCACCGTCGTGGAAAGCGGCACCCACGAGGAACTCCTGGCGGCCGGGGGCCTCTACGCCGACCTCTACGAACTGCAGTTCAAGGGTGACGCCACCCACGCCGTCCCGGTGGCGCCGTAGCGCCCCGCCCCGCGCCATCACTACCTGCCGAGTACAATGTTGGGTCATGCCCCTCACGGTCCACTCCCCCTACACGCCAAAAGGCGATCAGCCCGAGGCCATCGCCGGGTTGGTCGAGGGGCTGGGTGACGGGCTCCGGTTCCAGACGCTCCTCGGAGCCACCGGTACCGGCAAGACCTACACGATGGCCAAGGTCATCGAGGAACTGCAGCGGCCCGCGCTCGTGCTCGCTCCCAACAAGGTCTTGACGGCGCAACTGGCGTCGGAGTTCCGCGACTTCTTCCCCGACGCGGCCGTCGAGTTCTTCATCTCTTACTACGACTACTACCAGCCCGAGGCCTACGTGCCGTCACGGGACCTCTTCATCGAGAAGGACGCCAACATCAACATGGAGCTCGAGCGGCTCAGGCACTCCACCACGCGCTCGCTGCTGACCCGGCGCGACGTCATCGTCGTGGCGTCGGTCTCCGCCATCTACGGCTTGGGTTCGCCCGAGGAGTACGAGAAGCTCCACCTCTTGCTCCAGGTGGGTAAGAAGCTCTCTCGCGACGAGATCCTCGCGACGCTGGTGCGCCAGCAGTACGAGCGCAACGACGTGGAGCTCGCGGCCGGCCGCTTCCGGGCCCGCGGCGACGTCGTCGAGGTGTGGGCGGCCTACGAGGAACGGCCCCTGCGCATCGAGTTATGGGGCGACGAGGTCGACCGCCTCACGATGATCGACCCGGTCACGGGCGAGGAGCTGGCCGAGCTCGACAACGCCATGGTCTTCCCCGCCAAACACTACGTGACCCCTTTCGACAAGCTGGCGCCCGCCGTGGAGGAGATCGAACACGACCTCACCGAGCGCCTGGCGTTCTTCGAGGCTACCGGCAAACTCCTGGAGGCGCAGCGGCTCAAGGAGCGCACCAGGTACGACCTCGAGATGCTGCGCACGCTCGGCTACTGCTCGGGGATCGAGAACTACTCGCGCTACCTGGAGCGGCGGCCCCCCGGCAGCACGCCCGGCACGCTTCTCGACTACTTCCCCGACGATTACGTGACGTTCCTCGACGAGTCACACGTGATGCTGCCGCAGGTCAGGGGCATGTTCAACGGCGACAGGGCCCGCAAGCAGACGTTGGTCGACTACGGCTTCCGGCTCCCGGCGGCCCTCGACAACCGCCCGCTGACCGAGGAGGAGTTCCTCGCCAAGGTCGGGCAGGTCGTGTTCGTGAGCGCCACGCCGACCGAGCGCGAGACGGGGATGTCGGGCCAGGTCGTGGAGCAGGTGATCCGCCCCACGGGTCTCGTCGATCCCCAGGTAACGGTCAAGCCGAGCAAGGGCCAGATCGACGACCTGCTCTTCGTGATCAGGGAGCGCGCGAAGAAGAAGGAGCGCGTGCTCATCACGACCCTTACCAAGCGCATGGCCGAGGACCTGACCGAGTACTTCGCCACGCAGGGTGTGCGGGTGAGGTACATGCACTCCGACATCGACGCGGTGGAGCGGCAGGTCATCATCCGCGACCTGCGGCTCGGGCACTTCGACGTCCTCGTTGGCATCAACCTCCTCCGCGAGGGACTGGACCTGCCGGAGGTCAGCCTGGTGGCCATCCTCGACGCCGACAAGACGGGCTTCTTGCGCAGCGCACGCTCGCTGATCCAGACGATCGGCCGTGCGGCCCGGAACGTGAACGGCGAGGTGTTCCTGTACGCCGACGAGGTGAGCGACGCCATGCGCTCGGCCATCGACGAGACGAGCCGTCGCCGCAACAAGCAGCTGGCCTATAACGAGCTCCACGGCATCACGCCCGAGTCGGTGCGCAAGCGCGTCCACGACGTCATCAGGGGCACCGAGGAGGAGGTCGAGGAGGCCGCGGCCGAGCTCGACCCGTGGGAGCGCGAACTCGTCTTCGACGATGCGCGGCAGGAGCTGGCTACGCTGGAGATGGAGATGTGGGAGGCGTCCGAAGGCCTCGACTTCGAGCGGGCGGCGGCAGTCCGTGACAGGATCCGCGAACTCGAGGCCAGGCTGCAAGGGCGCGAAGTACTCATCCCGACCATACCGGGCCAGGCGCAGCGCACGGGCGTCGGCGCGTCCGCTTCGACCGCGTCCGGCCGTGCGGGGCGCAAGGCGCGGGCCTGAGCGCCCGAAAGCAGGCGGCGGTGGCAGGAGTGCGAGGACGGAGCTTTCTTGAACCCTGAGCTGGCGACCCGCCCCCGCGGCTGGCTTCTGTTCGCGCTGTTCGCCCTTTGGCTGCAACTGCCTGGCCTGGGGTTGGCACAACCCTTCGCCGCCGACGGCGGCTGGGCGCGGCCGTACGCGCTTCCCTTGGATCGGCCCGTGGCGGGGGTGGGCGTTGCCGTCACCACTACGGGAGCGACCGTCGTGTGGGCCGACGGGCAGTGCGTTTGGGCCATGAGCGTGAACGCCTCGGCCGCCGGGGGGCCGGCCACCGGGGCCCCGGCCCTGCTTGCGGAAGCCACCAACGTGCGAAGCATCAGCGCCGGCGAGGTGCAAGGCGAGCTGGCCGTGGCGTGGGCCGAGCGCGACCGCACCACCGGCCGCTATCACCACCACGCCTTGTGGGGCTCCCGGATCATCGACCTGCTGGTCGACCCGCTCGACGTCGACTTCCAGTTCGTCGACCTGGGCGGCACCGCCTACGCAGCGGCCACCCTCAGGCGCGGCGGCGAGGCGCAGCTCACGCTCCTGCCCCTGGACGGCGGCGCCCCGGTGGTGGTCCATCACACGCCGCTCTCGGTGCGTGGGGTGACTTACGCCGAGGCGGACGATGGCCTGTGGCTGGGCTGGCTCGAGGGCAAGACGGTGCGCACCGAGTTCGGCGTGAAGGCCGAGTGGAAGGCGTATGCCGCGTTCCTGACAGGCACGCATCCCGTGGCGGCCCCGCTCGAGCTGGGCAGCGCGGACGTTACCGACGAGCGGCAGCGGGCGGTCGTCGCGGTAGCCCCCGGCGGCGCCATCGCCCTGTGGACCGATGAGGAGGGGAGCCTGCGCCTCGCCGACCTGGCGGCGCCGGGCGCGCCCGGAGTAGCCCCGGGGCTCGCAAGGGTGAGCGCCGGCGCCTCCGGCTACAGCGGCCGCCCGCTGGCGGCAGCCTGGCCATACGTCTATTGGACCGAGGCGGCCAGCTTCAAGCGCCTCGACGCGAGCGTGCTGTTCGCCGCGGGCGAGGCGACGCCCACGAACGTGCTCTGGTCACCCGTCACCGTCGAGGGTGCGGCGTTCGGCCGCGGCGAGGTCTCGTCCCGTGCTCTGGACGTCATCGCCTGGTACGGCCGGGCTGCCGGCGGGGTGGTCGAGATCTACACCAGTGACGACGGCGCACCGATGCACCTGACCGTGCCCGACAGGCTCGCCAAGCTCATGAAGTGGAACCCCTGGTTCATCTGGGAGCAGGCGATCGGCCAGGCGCTGACGGCACTCCTCATCGGGGTCCTGGGCGTCCTGGCGACCATCCCTTACCTGTTGATCGTGACGCCGCTCGCCGCCCGGCGAAGGCGGCGCCGAGCTGGAGGGCGTTCGCGCGGCATGCTTCTGGGGGCCATACCGGTCGCCGCGGCAAGCCTCGGATTGGCAGTGGCCGGCGTGTACGGTCACGTGGCACCCCTGGCGTCGGCCGCCACCGTGGCGCTTGCCTTGGCGTTGGGTATGGCGACCGCCTACCTGGTCACCCTCAGGGGAGACCGCGAACCGCAGACCACCATGTTGCTTGCGGGCGCTTTCACCGTCTTCGGCAGCATGGCCGTCTGGTCTTTCCTGACCTACCCGGACTGGGCGCCGCTGGTCGGTCTGGCCTGAGCCGAAGGCCGGTTACGGTGCCCCACGTGCGGCTGGGGCGGCTGACGCCCGTGTTAGGCTTACCCGGCATGAAGTTCGAAGTGGGTGACCACGTCGTTTACCCGTCCCAGGGAGCTGGGGTGGTGGCCGAACGGACCTCGAGGGTGGTGCTCGGAGAGACTCACGAGTACCTCAAGGTCGTATTCGCGAGAGGCGACATGGAAGTGCTCGTGCCCATCAAGAAGGGGCAGGAAGTCGGGCTGCGTCACACCGTGAGCAAGGACGAGGTGGAGCGGCTGCTTCAGTCGATCGCCCGCGCCGACCTCACCCTCCCGGCCCAATGGCCGCCCCGGTTCCGTGCCGAACAGGACATCCTCGCCGGCGGCAGCGCCTACGACCTCGCCCGCCTGATAGGCGTCTTGGCCAAGCGCGAGGCGGAGAAGGGCCTGGCCGCCACGGAGCGCGAGGTGCTCGACAACGCTCGGACCATGCTGGGCAGCGAGCTGGCGGTGGTGTTGGAGCTGAGCCTCGAGGAAGCCGACGAGGTGCTCCGCGAAGCCATGAGCGTCCACACCGTGTGACCGAAGGACCAGCCGAGCAGGACCACGAGCTTACGGGCGCCCGCGCACGCGTCAAGGAGTTGCTCGAGCGGCACGGGCTCAGGGCCGACAAGTCCCTGGGGCAGAACTTCCTGGTCGACACCGCCGCGCTGCGTAGCATCGTCTCGGCAGCGGAACTCATCCCCGGCGAGGCGGTCCTCGAAGTCGGCCCCGGGTTGGGCGTGCTCACCCGCGCCCTGCTCGACGCCGGTGCCCGCGTCACCAGCGTCGAGCTGGACGGGCGCCTCCTGCCCGTGCTGGAGGAGGAGTTCGCGGCCGAGCTCGGGGGGGCGTCCGGCCGCCTGACCCTCGTGCATGGCGACGCCCTGCGCTTCGACCTGGCGGCGTTCCCCGAGCGCTCCAAGCTCGTAGCCAACCTGCCCTACAACGTGGCCACCCCCATCGTGGCGCGAGCGCTCGAGTCCGGGCGCTTCTCGCGCCTGGTGTTCCTGGTTCAGCGGGAGGTGGGCGAGCGTCTGGGCGCGAGGCCGGGCACGCCCGAGTACGGCGCACTCTCGCTGTTGGTGGCCCACTTCGGCAGGGCCCGAATAGTGAGAAGCGTTCCGCCCGGCGCCTTCGTGCCTCCCCCGAAGGTCACGTCGGCGATAGTGCGCATCGACACCGACCCCACGGCCGTTCCGAACCCGCAGCTCTTCGCGCTCATCCGCACCGGGTTCGCGCACCGGCGGAAGACCCTGGTCAAGAACCTGCGGCTCGCCGGCGTGGACCGCGAGCTGGCCGAGGCGGCAGTGGTGGCGGTGGCGGGCGACCCCAGGGTGCGCGCCGAAGCGCTGGACCTGCCGGCCTTCGTCGCTCTGGCGGCGGCCCTAGGGCCCTGTGCTACGACTGCTCATGAAAGGGTGAGTATACTGCCCTAAGCAAAAGTAAATCCCCGGCCAGGGGCACCGAGCGGCCCGGTCACGCCGGTAGGAGTTAGAGAGCGCATGGCCCACTTCTTCGTGGTTGGCGACGCCACCGTCGACCAGATGTATTTCGTCGACGACTTTCCGGAGCACGGGGGTGAGGTCGCTGCCCTGAGGGCGGTGATGCAGCCGGGCGGTTCGGGGGGCACCGTGGCGACGGTCCTCGCCCGCCTCGGCAACCGCACGTGTATCGCCACCAGGGTGGGCACGGGGCCTTTCTCCGAGCTGACCCTACGCAACATCGTTGCGGCGGGAGTCGATACCCGGCTCATTCAGAAAGATGCCGACCTGCAAACCAGTTCCATCTTGCTGATCGTCACTCCCGACGCCCAACGCACCATGATCAGCGCGGCCGGTGCCAGCCGCCAGCTGGATTCGGCCGAGCTGCGAGAGGCCGACGTGGCCGCCTGTGACGCGCTCGTAATGAGTGCCTACAGCCTCATCGGTGGCCCGCAGAAGGAGTACGCCCTGCAGTCGCTGGCGTACGCCCGCAAACACAAGTTGACGACCTTCGTCGACCTCGGGACGGGCGCGGTCAGCGCCCTCAAGGGCCGCCTGGTGCCGGCCCTGGCAGGCGTCGACTACTGGCTGATGAACGAGCGCGAGCTGTACATGCTCACGGGCCGCTCCTCCATCTCCGAGGCGGTTCACGACCTGCGCGACCAGGGCATCGAGCAGATCGTCGTGAAGGTCGGGGCCATGGGGTCGATAGTCATCAACTCGGACATCAACGAGCTCGTCGAGGCGCACGAGGTGGACGGCGTGGTGGACTCCACGGGCGCGGGCGACTACTACACTGCCGCCTTCGCTCACGCCATCATGGCCGGTCACGACATGTACTCGGCAGCCCGCTTCGGCAACGTCGCCGGGGCCCTCAACACCACCATGGTCGGGGCCCAGAGCCTCGTCCTGGACGAGGCCACGCTGCAGCGCCACGCGGGGGCGGGCGTACTGACAGATGCCCCGGCCTGACCCTTCGGCCACGCACGGGCGCGGTCTGCCGTGGGCCCTGCCGGCCCTCGTCCTTCTGCTGGTCATCGCCTTCCAGGGCGTCGCGGCAGCGCAGTCCGACAGCTACGGCCGGCGTTTCGATACCGCTTGGAACCTGGTCGAGAACCGTTACTGGGACTTGGGGCGCACGGGCGTCGACTGGGCGGCGGCGTACGGCGAGTACCGGCCGCGCGCGCTGGCGGCGCGTGACGATGGCGCCTTCTACGCCGTCCTCGAGGAGATGTACTCGCTGCTGAACGACCACCACTCGGTGTTCGTGCCACCCGACAAGGTCGCCGAGGTGCGCGCCATGTACGGCGACCTGCCCTGCATCATGGTCCTGGGCGACGGCGCCGGTGGGCCGCTGCCCGCCGCGAGGCGCGAACTGGTGGGCGGCTTCGTTGGCGCCGCGACCGTGGGACGAGCCGGCAGCGGGCCGCTGGAGGGCGGCGGCCGGCTGGCCAACGTGACTTACGACCTCATGGCGAGCGGCGTCGGCTACGTCCGGTTGCCCGACCTGGCGACCGACGGCGCCGCCGCGGCGGTGCGCTCGTCCGTGACGGCCCTCCAAGACGCCGGCGCGTGGTCCTTGGTGCTGGACCTGCGCGGCAACCCCGGCGGGCGCCTCGTGACCATGATGCAAGTGGCCGGCGTGTTCACGCGGGGCTTCTTGTGGCGCGCCATCACGAACTGGTCGCTGCCCATGCCGTACCCCGCGATCGGCCTGTCGCAGACGGACCTACCACTGGCGGTCCTCATCGACCGCGACGTCAACAGCGCGGCCGAGGGCCTGGCCGGCGCCCTGCAGCTGCGGGGCCGGGCCGTCGTGGTCGGCGAGCGCAGCGCCGGCAACGTGGAGGCGCTCCTGCCGTTCTGCTTGCGCGACGGGTCACAAGCCTGGATAGCCACGGGCGTTCTCGCGCCCATCGGGGGCCCGACGTGGGAGGGCCGCGGCGTGGTGCCCGACGTGGCGGTAGACCCCGACGAGGCCCTGGGTGCCGCCGTCGACTACCTGGAGCAGCGAAGGCCTTGACGCCACAAGATCACCTCGAGCGCGTGTCTGCGCACGTCTGGCGTGTCCAGCTACCTTGCGACACGCTGCCGCCTTACGACCACGTGAACGCCTACGTGGTGGCGCAGGGCGGCGTGGCCCTGGTCATCGACCCCGGCTCGGACCGCCCCGAGGCTCAGTCCTTGCTGCAAGCCGCCCTCGAGGAGGCCCAGGCGCGGCTGGTTAAGGGCATCGCCCTGACCCACACTCATCCGGATCACGTCGACGGCGTGCCCCGTCTCCTGCAGTTCGAGGTCGGCCGCAACGGCCAGGCCCCGCCCGTGTTCGTCCACGCGTCGGAGGCCGGCAACCTGCCCAAGGCCTGGAAGGTCACCCTGCTGCCCTACGATCGGGTCTTGACGGTGGGCGACGTGACCGTGACGGCGCTTCACACGCCAGGGCACAGTCCGGGGCACCTCTCTTTCGTGGTCGGGGCCCCGGACGGCGACGAGGTCGAGGCCGCCCTGGTTGGCGACCTGGCGGCAGCGACCGGCTCGGTGTGGGTCGGCCTCCCCGAGGGCGACGTCAGCGCCTACCTGTCGAGCCTGGAGCGCGTGGCCGCGATCGGGGCTCCCGTGCTGGGTCCGGGCCACGGCGCCCTCATCACGGAGCCCGAAGCGCGCCTCGGGGAACTGGCGGCCCACCGGCTCGACCGGGAAGCGCAGATATTGGCGGCCCTCGAGGAGGGCAGCGCCGACGCGGCGGTGATCACGCGCCGCGTCTACCCCGACCATCCGGAGGCGGTGCTCGCCATGGCGGAGCGGAGCGTTCTAGCGCACCTCGTCAAGCTCATGCGTGAGATGAAGGTCGTGCACTTGGGCAGCGACGAGCGTGGGCCGTACGCCCTGAGGCGCTGAGAAAGCCACACCGCAAGCCAGACGGCTAGGGGGCCGGCAGGCGCCGCCGGGCGCGCCGCGCCGGACGCGTTGGCGCCCTCCCTCAATCGACCCAGTCGAGTAGCGCGGCCCGCAAGCCGGCCGGGCGCGCCGCCAGCGACTCGACGCGCTTGGGGGCGTCGGTGAAGCGGCGCAGGTTGGCGGGCGCGGCCGGCCGCCTGCCCGTCGCCTCCAGCACGGCCTCCGGGAACTTGGCCGGGTGCGCCGTCGCCAGCACCATGGCGGGCGCCCGGCGCTCGCCGGGTGCCGCCGCGGCGCGAAGCCGCGCCAGGGCCTCCAGCCCCACCGCCGTGTGCGGGCAGACGAGGTAGCCGTCCTGTTCCGCCGTGACCCGCATGCGTTCGAGCGTAGCGGCGTCTCCTACCCGGCAGCCGCGGACGCGCGCCCGTAGGTCGTCGCCGAGCCACGAGAACAGGCGCTCGAAGTTCGACGGCGCCCCGACGTCCATTGCCGTCGAGGGGGTGGCCACGCTGGCGTCGAAGGCGTAGGCGTCGGCCTCGCGCGCCAGGTAGCGTGGGAAGAAGTCGTTGCGGTTGTGTGCCGCGAGGAACCCGGCGGTCCTGAGCCCCGTCTCGGCCGCCAGCAGGCCGGCCGTGAGGTTGCCGAGGTTGCCGCTGGGCACGACGACCTCGAGGGGCGTCGTGACGCCGAGCTCCTCCCAGACGCGCGCCGATCCCCACAGGTAGTAGAGGGACTGCGGTAGCAGCCGCCCGATGTTGATCGAATTGGCGGACGACAAGTTGACACCGGCCAGGGCGGGATCCGCGAGCGCCGCCTTGACCAGCGCCTGACAGTCGTCGAAGGTCCCCTCCACCCTGAACGCCCGCACGCCCTGGCGGCTTGCCGTGAGTTGCGCTTCCTGCACGGGGCTGACCCCGCCGGCGGGATAGAGCACGGCGACTCGTACCCTCTTCAGGCCGGCGAACGCATCGGCCACGGCGCTACCGGTGTCGCCCGACGTGGCGACGAGGATGGTCAGGCGCTCGTCGCGGCCGATCAGTGCCGCCTCTATGGCGCGCGCCAGTGAGCGGGCCCCCACGTCCTTGAAGGCCGCGGTGGGGCCATGGAACAGTTCCAGCACGAAAACGTCGTCCGTCAGGCGCTTGACCGGCCAGGGGAAGTCGAGGCCCCCGGCCACCGCAGCCGCGGCCTCGGCGCCCATGTACGCGCCGAGCACGGAGCGCGCCAGCTCCGCGGGGCTCTTCGCGGCCTCCCACCCCAAGGGCAGGGGCGGCAGCCGCGTCGGCCAGTACAGTCCGCCGTCGGGCGCGAGCCCCGCCAGCATGGCCTCGTCGAACGTGACGTCCGCAGCACCTTCGACGGCGCGGGTGCTCCTGTAGAGGATCACAGCTCCTCCACCCCGTCGCCCGAGTCCGCCGGGGAGTCTGGCACGGGGGCGGCCTCCCACAGGGGCCTCGGTCCGCTGACGCCGGCAGCGGCGGCGAGCAGGTCGGCGAGAACGCCGCTCGCCGTGGCGCCCCCGCCCGCGCCGGCGCCCCTCACCAGGACCTCCCCGACAGGGTCTCCTCTGTAGAGCAGCGTGTTGGAACCGCCCAACGTGAGGAGCGGGTGCCCCTCTGGGAGCGAGACGGGGCGCACCCGCGCCTCCCAACTCCCTGCCACGGCCACCACGCTCCCCACCAGCCGCACCCGGCGCCCGCGGTCCGCCTGGGCGGCGAGCAGGGAGGCGGTAAGGCCGTCGATGCCCCGGGTGTTTGCGCGAACCGCGGGCCAGGTCAGGCCCGGGTCGAAGGCCAGGCGGCCGAGCACGGCCAGCTTGTGCGCGGCGTCGACCCCGGCCACGTCCAGGGTGGGGTCGGCCTCCGCGTAGCCGAGCCGCTGCGCTTCGGCCAGCGCCGCACCGAACTCGGCACCTTCGTCCATCATGCTCGAGATGACGTTGCAAGTGCCGTTCAGGACCGCGTGGAGGCTCAGGGGCGTGGAACCCCGGAGGGCGCCGGCGAGCACCCCCACCGCCGGCGTGCCGGCCATGACCGCCGCCTCGAAGTAGACGCGACCCTGGGTCATGTGCGGCAAGTACTCATGCCACCTTTCGGCGAGCGCCGCCTTGTTGGCGGTTACGAGGCGCTTGCCGGCTGCCAGCTGCGCCAGCGAGAGGTCCGCGGCGACGTCCGTTCCGCCGGCGACCTCCACGACGACGTCGGCGCCCGACAAGACGCCCTCGTCGGTCGTGACGAGTTCCCGCCACTCCCGAAAGTCGCGCGGCTTCGAGGCGTCGCGAACCAGGACGCCCACCACCTCGAACTCGGGGCGGCGGCGCAGGAGTCGCATGAGCCCCCCGCCAACGGTCCCCGCTCCCAGCAACGCCACGCGCGTCGGCGCGGCACTCCCGCCGGGTCCCTTCTGGTAGATTGCTTGTTCGTAAGTGGCAGCCATGTCGGGGCGCACTCTATCACTTGAGTAGACCGTCCCAGACGGGCGTGCCGGCCGCCGACGGTGGCGGCCCCGCTAGGAGTCACATGCTCGCCATCGGAATCGTCGGCTTGCCCAACGTGGGCAAGAGCACCCTCTTCAACGCCATCACCAAGGCCGGCGTCGAGGCCGCCAACTACCCGTTCGCCACCATAGACAAGAACGTGGGCGTGGTGAGCGTGCCCGACGAGCGTCTGGCCGTGTTGCAGCGCCTGTACGTGAAGGGAGACCGCGTGCCACCAGTGGTGCCCGCGCATGTCGAGTTCGTGGACATCGCCGGGCTGGTGCGTGGGGCCCACAAGGGCGAGGGGCTCGGCAACCAGTTCCTGTCGCACATCCGCGAGGTCGCGGCCATCGCTCACGTCGTCCGCTGTTTCGAGGACGACAACGTCGTTCACGTCGCGGGGAAGGTCGATCCCCTCGCGGACATCGAGGTTATCGATACCGAGCTGATCCTCGCCGACATCGGCACGCTGGAACGGCGCCTCGAGAGGTTGCGGCGCAGCGCCAAGGGCAACCCCGACGACGCCGCCCTGGTGGAACCCCTCGAACGGCTCCTGGCGGAGCTGAACGGCGGCACCCTCGCTCGAAGGGCCGGCATCGAGGTGCCCCCCGATCTCGGGCTCCTGACCACCAAGCCGGTCATCTACGTCTGCAACGTGGCCGAGTCCGACGCGCTACGCGGCAACCGGTTCGTGGAGGCGGTGAAGCAGCACGCCGCGCGCGAGGGTGCCGACGTCGTCGTGATCTCGGCGCGCATCGAGGAGGAACTCGCCCAGCTCGAGCCCGACGAGGCGCAGGCGTTCCTCGCCGACATGGGGCTGGAGAAGCCCGGGCTCGAACGCCTCATCCGCACCGGTTACCACACCCTCGGGCTGCTGACCTTCCTCACCGCCGGCGAGAAGGAGGTGCGGGCCTGGACCGTCACGGCGGGAAGCAAGGCGCCGCAGGCCGCCGGCGCCATCCACTCCGATTTCGAGCGCGGCTTCATCCGCGCCGAGGTCGTGAGCTACGACGAGCTGGTGCAGGCCGGCAGCATCGCCAACGCACGTGCCAAAGGCAAGCTGCGGGTGGAGGGCCGGGAGTACGTGGTCCAGGACGGCGACGTGATGAACTTCCTCTTCAACGTCTAGGGGGGCGCGCCACCGTCCGTGAGCCACGAGCCACCCGCCGCGCCGGTCGGGGTCTATCCTCGTAGTCACGAGTCGACCGTGGGCCGGGTGACCGCTCGCCACGGGAGCGCAACCCGCGGCCTACTCCCAGGGAGAGGCGACGACTTGACCGCAGCCATACACACACCAGAGGCGCCCGCCCGGACCCGCCAGTTCGGCGCCGGGGAAGTGGTGCTCTATCCGGGCGCCGCGGACGATCTCTACCAGGTGAACGCCGGCCTGGTGCGCCTGCACACCGTCGACGACGACGGCTTCGGTGCGACGCTCAGGTACGTCAAGCCCGGCGGGTACTTCGGCGAGGAGGCCCTGACCGGCAAACAGCGCCGGTACTTCGCCGACGCCATCACCGACTCGACCGTCCTGGCGTTCGACGCGAGGCAACTGGGCCCCGCCGAGGTGCGGGCGGTAGCGGTGGACCTGGCGTTGGCCATGGACCGCATGAACCGCTCGCTGCTGCGCCTGGCGGGCAAGCCCCTCAAGGCCCGCGTGGCGGCGGAGTTGCTGGAGCTCTCCGACTCGGCGCTCGCTGTGCGCTCGCCAGATGGCGTCCCGACCATCCGCATGACCCACGACGAACTGGCGGCGGCCGTCGGCTCCGTGCGCGAGACGGTGACGAAGGTCATCGGCGAACTGGTGCGCTCGGGCGCGTTGAAGGCCGGTTACGCGAAGCTCACCATCTGTGACGCCCGGCTGCTGGCGGAGATCGCCGGCCCCTAGAAGACCGGGCCGACGCGGAAGCTGAACACGCCCGTCGGGTGCTTCTCGCTGAAGGCGTAGTCCATGCGGATGGCCGGGAGTATGAGCCCCCCGAACCCCAGGTTGACCTGCACGCCCAGCCCGGCCCCGGCGAAGACTGGAGTCGCGTACTCGGCGAAGCCGGGCACGCTCGACGACCAGCCCACGTCGACGAACGCCAGGCCGATCACCGTCTGGGTGGCCACCGTCGACAGGCCGAAGTCGTAGCGATACTCGAACGAGGTGGTGGCGTAGGTGCGCGCGAGGTCGAAGTCCTCCAGCGTGTAGCCGCGGATCTGGGTGGCGACGTCGTTGGTGCGGCCAACCGTGAAACGCTTGGACGCGGGGTACACGCCGCCGAACTGGTGGCCCACGTCGAGGCGGACGGCGAAGACGTGGCTCTTGTCCTGGATCTCCGCCGGCATGAGGTCCGAGAGCCGCGCGTACGCGCGGATGCCGCCCGACACCTGCTCGTACATGTAGCCGGTGCGCACACCGCCGGCGAGCAGGTCGTTGCCGAAGCCAACGCCCACTGCGCCGTAGGCCGACAAGCCGTCGGCCGGGAAGTTCGTGTCGCTGCGCGAGTCGTAATTGACCCGCGCCCCCGTGAACGCCGACAGGCCGCTGGTGGGCAGGTAGGCTGCCGCGAAAGTGCTGGGCACCGAGCAGTTCGTGGGGTTCTGCACCTTGCCGCCCTCGATCTTACAGTCGCCGACCGGGGGCTCGAGCTTGTAGTCGTTGTAGGCGCCGTTCGCGCTTACGAGCAGGTAGGTGTCCGCGGCTATCGGCCTGCCGACGCTGAAACCCAACCCGCTGGAGCGGACGGTGTACTCGCCGACGCGCACGCGGTTCTCCGGCAGGTCGGCCAGCCCCGGGTAGAGGATCGAGGTCTGGTTGCCCGCGCTCAACGGGTTGTTGTTGTTGACCACGCTGAAGAGCGAGACGTTGATGGCGGTGGGCACGTCCTGGAAGTCGAGCGCGTCGACGTAGAGCCACGGTATCGAGTAGCTCACGCGCCCGCCCAGCATGATGCCGATGTCGGTGTTGAGCACGTCGACCTCCGCGCCCACCGTGTGGGCGAGGCCGAGGAAGTTCTTCTCGGAGTAGGAGAGGCTGCCCGAGAAGCCCGTGTCGGTGGCGTACTGGGCGGCCGGCCTCAGCTCCCCCGTCTGGCGCTTCGCGGCCGTGATGACCACGAGCGCCTCGTCTTGGGCCTCGGCCGGCTCCAGGGCGTAGTTCTGCACGTCGACGACGCCCAGCGCGGCCACCTGCCTCAGGCCCTCGACGATCTGCTTGTCGGAGACCACCGACCCGACCTTGGGCAGGTAACGGGTGATGACCGTGTCCCTCGTCGAGCTGGGTTCGCCCTCGTAGCGGACCTCGTAACCAGCGATCCTGAGCTCGGTGATGCGCTGGACGTAGGTGCCGTCGTCGTAGGAGAAGTCCGGGCGCGTCACGACCCGGTAGCCGGCGGCCTGGTAGGCGCGCACGATCCTCTGGAAATCCTCCTGCGCGAGCACCGAGGTGAAGGTGTCGCCGACCTGGAGCTCGAGAAGCTTGACGATGGCCTCGGTCGACAGCACCGTGTTGCCCTCGATCGCGATCTTGTCGACCGTCCCTGCCGTCTCGGGTGCGCCCAGGCGGAAGGTCACGCGCACGCCGCCGCTGGGTGAGACGGCGGCCTGAAGCTGCACGTCGGACGAGCGCCCCCGGGCCAGGCGCTTGACCTCCGCCAGCAGGTCGTCGTAATTGAAGAGGTCGCCGGGCTTGATCTTCAGCTCTCCCGGATCGACGCCCAGGGCGGTGGTGTCGATGGAGGCGATCTTCAGCTCCAGGACGCGCACGGTGAGTACGCCGCGCTCGAGGCTGGTCGTGCTGGTGTCGACCCCGCTGCCCCTGAATCCCAGGTTCCAGTAGCGGGTGCTGACGGCCTGCACGGTGTCGGCGTAGAGCTTCGGGTCGAACTCCCCGGCGCGCTCGAGGCCCTGGAAGAGCGCGTCCAGGTCGGCGTCCGTCAACACCGTGTTGCCCTCGAACTCCACCTTCTCGACCGCCGCGGCCTCGTCGACGGTGTAGGTGAGCCTGACGGGAACGTCGGCGGCGCTGGTCGCGAGGTCCGGGGCCGGTGTCACGTCGAGTTCGACGTCGACGTCGAACGGGAAGCCCGCCTGGCGGTACTGCTGCCGGATGGTCTCCTTGGCCTCTTCCGCGCGCGTCGTGTTGTACACGCGTCCGGGCTCGAGGAGGTTGGTCACGCGCAGTGCCTCCAGCAGGGAGTCGGACGGGACGGTCGCGTTGCCTTCGAACTCGATCTCGCCCACCCGCGGGTTCTCCACCACGGTGATCACGAGGATGGGGCCCGCCGGCGACGACTCGAACGCTAGCGTGACGGACTCGAACGTGCCGAGGCTGTAGATGCGGTTGCGCTCCGCCTCGAGGTCGACGGACGCGGCGGGCGTGCCGACGCGCGCGGTGATGATGGTGCGGACGATGTCTGCGTAGGTGGTGGTGCCGGTCACGCGCACCTCCACTATCTTGCCCTGCACGTTGCCCTGTCCATAGGCGACGAGTGGTGCGACCAGTAGGAGCAAGGCTGCGAACAGGTGCTTTGACGACATGCGAGCAGTTTACCGGAGCGTTGGTGAGAGGACTAAGGGCGCCCCACACCGAGCGTGCGAGCAGGCAAGCCGCGCCGGCCGGCTGGGGGCGTGCATGGTCGTGGTTATGATTCACGCATGAGCGACTCCGACATACCCGCCAAGGTGCCCGTGGGCGACGCGCGAGCCGTGGCGCTCACCACCGAGGCCGTGAGGCGCGTCACCGACATCGTGCCGGAACTTGCCCTCGTCTTGGGTTCGGGCTTGGGGCCGCTGGCCGAGGAGATCGAGGAAGCTACCGCCATCGACTACGCCGACCTGCCGGGGATGCCCGTATCCACGGCGCCGGGGCACGCCGGCCGCCTGGTCTTGGGGCACCTGGCGGGCCGGACCGTCGTGGCGATGCAGGGGCGCGTTCATCCCTACGAGGGCTTCAGCGCGCAGGAGTGCTCGTTCCCGGTGGCCGTCATGCACGCCCTCGGCGCGCGCGGCCTGGTCGTCACCAACGCCTGTGGCGGGCTCGACCCCGCCTTCGAGGCCGGGGACCTGATGCTCCAGCTCGACTACGTCAACGCCACGGGCCGGAACCCGTTGATCGGCCCGAACGACGACGAACGCTACCCCCGGTTCCCCGTCATGTTCGACTGCTACGACCCCGGCTACGTGCGCACGGCGCGGCGCGTGGCGCTGTCGGAGGGCATACCGCTACGCGAGGGCGTGTACCTCGCCATCACCGGCCCGTCCTACGCGAGCCGCGCGGAGCTGCGCGCCTACCGCACCCTCGGGGCCGACGCCATCGGGATGTCGACCGTGTTCGAGGTCATCAGGGCGCGCCACCTGGGCATGAGGGTACTGGGCATCTCGACCGTCACCGACATGGCCCTTCCCGACCGCAACGAGCATGCGACCGGCGACGAGGTGCTCGCCGTGGCGGCCCGCACGGGCGCCACCTTCCGGCGCCTGGTGCGCGCCGTGCTGCCGGAGCTATGAGGCGGGCGGGCCCGGCGGCGCTCCGGTGCCCTTCCCGGCCCGGCGGGCTTCGCGGATGAGCAGGCTCTCCCCCATCGACATCCAGCACGCCGAGTTCAGCCGGCGCGTGGGCGGTTACGACCGAGGCGAGGTGCGAGCCTTCCTCGAACGGCTCTCGCTGGACGTGGAGGAGTCGTTGCGCGAGGCGCAGGCGTTGCGCCGGCGCCTGGCGGAGGCCGAGGAAGAGCTGGGCAAGCTCCGCGGCGCCGAGGCGGAGCTGCAGAACGCCGTCATGGCCGCGGACCGCATCGCGCTCGAGCTGAAGGAGAACGCCAAGCGCGAGGCCCAACTCGTGCTGGAGGAGGCGGAGCGCATGCGCCGGTCGCGCCTGGCCGACGTGGAGGCCGAACTCGTGAGGGCGCGCGCCGAGCTCGACCTGGTCACCCGGCAACGGCTGCTGTTCAAGGCGCAGTTCCGCGCGCTGCTGGCGTCGTACGAGGCGGCATTAGCCGCCGGCGACCCGCAGACCGACGCGGCAACGGCGGACCCGGAGGACGCCCTGCTGGACGATTCCGTGAACTCGTGAGCGTCCTGGGTTCTTGAGCGTCCGGGGGTCCGGCCCGCACGGCGGCCACGTGGTGGTCGAACTTATCCGGTCGGCCACCGTTTGGTCGTCTGGCCCACCCGCCGGTCCACGCCGCGGCCGTTCAACCCGCCGGCTCCGCCGGGTCCGCCGCCCCGTTCGCGTCCAGCCTGGCCAGGGCCTCGTCGAGCGTCTTCCATGGCAGCAGGGCGCACTTGACGCGCGCCGGCAACTTGGCGACGCCCGTGAAGACCTGCAGGTCACCCAGCTCCAGCCCCGGCTTCTCCCCCCGGACGAGTCGTTGGAAGGCCGCCGAGAGTTCGGCCGCGTGGTGCCGCGTGCCGCCGGTCACAGCCTGGCTCATGAGGCTGGCGGCCGCCTGCGAGATGGCGCAGCCCTCGCCCTCGAAGCTCACCGCTATGCCCTCGCCGTCCGTTGCCTTGAGGTAGAGGGTCAGCTCGTCGCCGCAGCTCGGATTGATGCCTTCTTGCACGACGTCGGCCCCGGCCAGCTCGCCGTGGTGGCGGGGCCGTCTGTAATGCTCGAGGATCAGGTCCTGGTAGAGCTCGTCGAGGAGGCTCAAGCGCGAACCCCGAACCTCTCGACCACCTCGGCCACCAGCGCCACGAAGCGCTCGACCTCCTCGAACGTCGTGTACAGGTAGAAACTCGCCCGCGCGCTGGCTGCCGCACCGAGCACCTTGCCGAGCGGTTGCGCACAGTGATGGCCCGCGCGGACCGCCACGCCTTGCAGGTCCAGGGCGGTGGCGACGTCGTGGGCGTGCAGGCCGTCGACGTTGAACGTCACGATGCCCGCCCTGTCGGGGCCGCGGGGGCCGTACAGGGTGACGCCGGGCACGTCGTCCAGGAGCGCCAGGGCGCGCTTCAACAGCGCGCGGTCGTGCCGCTCGATGGCGGTCATGCCGACGGCCTCAAGGTAGTCGACGGCGGCCGCCATCCCGATGGCCTCGGCCACGCTCGGGGTGCCGGCCTCGAAACGCGCCGGGATCTCGGCGTAAGTGCTGTCTTGCAGCGTCACCCGGCGGATCATCTCGCCGCCGCCGAGGAAGGGCGGCATGGCCCCGAGTATCTCGGGCCGCGCCCAAAGGGCGCCGATGCCGGTGGGGCCCAGCATCTTGTGGCCGGAGAAGGCGTAGAAGTCGCAGCCGAGCTCCTCGACGTCGACGCTCAGGTGCGGGGCGCCCTGCGCCCCGTCCACCAGGAGCAACGCCCCGGCGTCGTGCGCCACTCGGGCTATCTCCGCCACCGGGTTGATGGCGCCAAGGACGTTGCTCATGTGGAAGGTCGAGACGAGGCGCGTGCGCTCGGTAACGCCGGCGCGCAGCGCGTCCATGTCGAGGCGTTGCTCCGCCGTGAGGGGCACGGGCTTGATGACGATGCCGAGGTCGCGCTTGAGGAAGTGCCAGGGCACCAGGTTGGCGTGGTGCTCGGCCACGCTGACGACCACCTCATCGCCCGCGCGCAGGTTGGCGCGGCCCCAACTGGCGGCCACCAGGTTGATGGCCTCGGTCGTGTTGCGCGTGAAGACGAGCGAACGGGCGTCGGGGGCGCCGATGAAACGCGCGACGCGCTCGCGCGCCGCCTCGTATGCGTCCGTCGCCTCGGTGGCCAGGGTGTGGGCACCGCGGTGGACGTTCGCGTGGTGCATCTCGTAGTAGTCGCGCATGGCGTCCAATACCTGGGTGGGGCGTTGGCTGGACGCGGCACTGTCGAGGTAGGCGAGGGGGTGGCCGTTCACTTCGCGGCCCAGGATCGGGAAGTCGCGCCGGATCGCCGCGACGTCGATGTCGCTCATCGCGTCGAGTGTAGCACCGGCCTGGACGCCGCTCCCGTCTAGGGCGACCGAGTCCGGGGTGCGTCCGAGCGGCGGTACACTCGTGGGGTGCGACTCCTGACGCTGGCGCAGCTCAACTTCCGGAACCTGCGGGACTCGCGGCTCGAGTTCCCCGCCGGGGTAGTGGCGGTGGTGGGCCGCAACGCGACCGGCAAGAGCAACCTGCTGGCGGCCGCGTACCTCGGGTGCACGGGCGAGGTCGTGGGCGGCAAACTGGTGCGCCAGGTCCGCCTCGGGGAGGAAGAGGCCTACGTGGCGGCCGAGGTGGAGCACGACGAGGGCGTCTCGCGCATCGAGGTCGGCCTGGCGCCCGGCAGGAAGCTGCTGAAGGTGGACGGCCAGCAGGCTCGAACCATGGACGTGGCGCGCGTGGTGAGCGCCGTGCTGCTCACGCCCGAGGACGCCGACCTGATCCACGGGCCGCCGAGCGGCAGGCGCGGCTACTTGGACGGCCTGCTCTCGAAGCTGTCGGCCCGCTACTCCTCCTTGCACCGCGAGTACTTGCGGGTGCTGGAACAGCGCAACGCGCTCCTGCGCGCCGGCGACCTGGGCCCCACGTTCGGCGTCTGGAGCGAGCGCTTCGCGCTGCTCGGCAGCGAGATCGACGCCCTACGCGACCGCGCCATCACGCGCCTGGCCCCGCTCGCGGCCGCCGTGTACCGCGAGGTTGCGGGCGACGCCGGTTCGGACCTGCGGGTGAGTCTGCGACGCTCCTACGCCGAGGCGGGTCTGGCCGAGGCGCTGAGCGCCAGCGCGCGCACGGAGCTGGCGCGTGCCCAGACCGTGGTGGGCCCCCACCGCGACGACCTCTACCTCGAGCTGGGGGGCGTCAGCCTTCACGAGTACGGCTCGCGGGGCGAGGCCCGCACCGCGGCCCTCGCGTTGCGCGTGGCCGAGTACCGCATCCTGGGCGAGAAGCACGCCGAGCCCCCCGTGCTGCTGATAGACGACTTCACGGCCGAGCTCGACTCGGCGCGGCGCGAGTACCTCCTGACCTTGGCGGGCGCGACGCCACAAGCGTTCGTGTCGGGCACGGAGCCGCCGCCCCGCTTCGACTACCGGCTCGACATGGTGGCCGGCCGGGCGACGGCCCCGGGGGTCGGCCGTGCGTGAGCGGCATGTGGCCGAGCTCCTCGACGAGGTCTTCAGGCGCGGCGGCCTGAAGCGCGGCGTGAGGCGAGCCGAGGCGGTCCTCCTGTGGCGGCGCCTCGTGGGCCCCGAACTGGCCGCCTTCAGCGCCGCCAAGGTGCTGCGGGACGGCGTCTTGTACGTCAACGTCTCCGATTCCGAGACGGCCATGCACCTGAGCATGGAGCGCCTGAAGTTCCTGAGCGCCTACCGGGACCGTTACGGCGTCAAGGACGTGCGAGAGATCCGCTTCCAGGTCGGCAGGTTGCGGGACGAGGAGGAGGCCGTCCAGGGCGCCTCCAAGCTGCCCGCACCGGACCCGGTCGAGCTGCGGAGGCTGACGGCGTCGCTCGAGGAGCTCGCCCTGCCGCAGGACCTGCAGCGTGTGGCCGTCGAGGCGGGCCGTGGCCTGTTGGCCCTCCAGGCCGCGAGGCGTGAACTGGGTTGGGCCGCGTGCCCCACCTGCGGCGCGCTGCACGATGGCGCCGTGCGAAGCGACACGCAGCGCGAGGCCGCCCTTCGGGAGGCCGGCCGGGCAGATCAAGAGGTGGAGCTCGGGCGGGTGCTCTGCCAGGCGTGCGCTCGCTACGCCCGGGAGGGCAGGGTGCGAGACGCGGCCCGGAGGTTGCGCACGGCGCCCCTCAGCACCTTCGACTCGCTGTCGGAGGAGGAGCACGCCGTCGCTCGCTTCCTGGCGGGCAGGGACCTCGACTCCACGCTGGCGTCGCTCCTTGCCGCTACGGTGGCGGATCCCCGCCTCGCCCGGCAGCTGGCCGGAGCGGCGCGCGTTCGCCTTGCCCTGGCGCACGGCCGCCCGCCCGGGAGTTTCACCGCCGAAGACCTGCGGAACCTCGACCCGCGCATAGCCAACGTGCTCTCGCTCGCCGGCGAGGACGAGTGAGTACCTTGCCACACGATGTCGAAGGCGGGCCTCGCCGGCCGCCGTTTGGAGCCTGACCCATGACCAAGCCCGTTGCACTCATCATCCTCGACGGTTTCGGACTGGCGCCCGCCGGGTCCGGGAACGCCGTCGCCCTCGCCGCCACGCCGGTGTTCGACGCCATCTGGCGACAGCGCCCGCACACGCGACTGAGCGCCTCCGGGCTCGCCGTAGGGTTGCCCGAGGGCCAGATGGGCAACAGCGAGGTGGGGCACCTCAACCTGGGCGCGGGCCGCGTCGTGAAGCAGAGCCTCACGTACATCCGGGACCTGATCGCTGACGGCTCGTTCTTCGAGAACGAGGTGCTGTTGCGCACCTTCGGCGCGGCGCGTGGGCACACCCTGCACCTGCTGGGCCTGGTCAGTGACGGCGGCGTGCACTCCGACCTGCGTCACCTGCTCGCCCTCGTCGACCTGGCCGTTGCCCAGGGGCTCGAGCGCGTGCGGGTGCACGCCTTCACCGATGGCCGCGACTCGCCGCCCGACGGCGGCCGTGACTACCTGAGCACGCTCGAGGAGAAGCTCGCCGCTGCGCGGGAGGCGGGCTGCGACGCGCGGGTAGCCAGCGTCTGCGGCCGCTACTACGCCATGGACCGCGACAAGCGTTGGGAGCGCACCAAGCTGGCTTACGACCTGGTCGTCTGTGCCCAGGGCGAGCACGTCGAGGCCACGGCGGTCGGGGCCGTCATGGCGGCGTACGCCCGCGGCGAGACGGACGAGTTCGTGCGCCCCACCGTGGTGCGCGAAGAGGGCGCCGCGCCGGACGATGGCGCCGTCCAGCCCGGCGACGCCGCCGTGTTCTTCAACTTTCGCACCGACCGGGCCAGGCAGCTGAGCCACGCGCTGCTCGGCGGCCCGGAGTGGAGCGAGTTCGAGCGCTGCCGGGCGCCCAAGATCGTCTTCGCGTCGCTCATGGAGTACGACAAGGAGCTCCATGCGCCGTACGCGTTCGCCGTGCCTCCGGTCGACGAGACGCTCCCCCAGGTGCTGGCGCAGGCGGGCCTGCGGCAGTACCACACGGCCGAGACGGAGAAGTACGCCCACGTGACCTACTTCTTCGACGCTCAGCGCGAGGTGCCTTACGCGGGCGAGGAGCGGGTGATGGTGCCCTCACCCAAGGTCGCCACGTACGACCTTCAGCCCGAGATGAGCGCTCCCGAGTTGACGGCCAAGACCGTGGCGCGACTGCGTGAGCACGACGACGACTTCGTTCTGATCAACTTCGCCAACCCCGACATGGTGGGGCACACGGGCGTGCTGGAGGCCGCCGTGGCGGCGTGCGAGGCGGCGGACGCCGGACTGGGCGCGGTGCTCGCGGGCGTGCTGGCGAGGGGCGGCGCCGCCATCGTGCTGGCGGACCACGGCAACGCCGAGAAGATGCTCGATGCCGACGGGAGTCCTTACACCGCCCACACGACGAACCCCGTGCCGTGCGTGCTCGTCTCGGACGACCCCGCCCTGGCCGGCGTGGCGCTCAGAGACGGCGGCGTGCTCGGGGACGTCGCGCCCACGGTGTTGGACCTGTTGGGGGTGCCGCAGCCGAGCGCCATGACGGGCAAGTCGTTGCTCGAGCGTTAGCCTCTCGCGAGCGCCGCCCCTCGCACTAGCGCCAGGTCATCGCGGGCGCCGGCCCTCGCACGAGCGCTAGCCGGCGTCCAGCGGCAGCGCTATGAGCGGCACGAGCATCTCGTCGGCCGTCAGCGACCCGTGCATGCCGCGTGGCGCGCCGTCGGCCCGCTTGTCCCACAGGCTGGCGCCGCCCCGGGCGAGCAGCACGACGTCGCCCACGCGCTGCACGGCTTCGGGGTGAAGGTGGGCCGGGTCGCCGTAGAGCCCGGCGGCCAGGGCCTCGTCTCCGCGGAGGACCCTGAAGCGCGCCCCCAGCGCAGCTCGGGCGGCCGCCAGCAGCTCCTCGACCTCCCCGGCCCGCGCGTAGAGGTAGACGTGGCGCGGCTCGCCGCCCTCGCGCCAGGCCAAGTGCCGGGTCACGTCGGGCAGTTCGTCGAGGTACGCGGCCTCCTTGGCGGGTACCTGGTGGTGACCGTGATCCGCCGTGATCAGCACCAGCGTTCCGTTGCGGGCCCTTGGCGACAGCCCCTCGAGCGTGCGCAGCAGTCCCGCGGCGAACGCCTCGAGCAGTGGCGCGTACGTCGGGGTCGCCGGACCGTCGCGGTGCATGAGCGAATCGAAGTCCGGGAAGTAGGCGAACGTGTAACCGCGCCGGCCGGCCGCTTCCTCGAGCTGGGCGGCTAGCCGGGCGAGCATGTCGACCCAACCGATGTAGCCGTCCACGCGGGCGCCCGCGCTCTGGACGCGGGAGAGGGGGCTGCGAGCCAGATCGGCCGGATGGAGCGTGGTGCTGTGCACCCCGGCCGCGGACAGCACCTGGTAGATGGTGGGCGTCGGCAGCGCCTCCTCGGGTGACAGGCCCCAAGCCTCGAGGTCGCCCCTGCCGTGGCCGCGGCCCCAGGCGGGCTGCCAGAAGAGCATGTTGGCCACCAGCCCCAAGCGGGGCATCAGCTGGGTGAAGCCGAGGAAGCCCGTCTCGGCCGGGGAGGCCCCGTTAGCGGCCAGGACGGTGGTGGCGACGCACGTAGTGGACGGGGCAACGGTGGTGATGGGTTCACCCAGCTCCTTGGCGCCGCCGAACCGCAGCAGCTCGGCGAACCCGCGGTCGTCGCTCGCCAGCTGCTCCTTCAGCCGCGCGTACCCGAGGCCGTCCACGAGGAGCAGCACGACCCTCTCGTAACGCTCGGCAAGGTCAGGCAGGGTGAGCCACCGGGAGCGCCAACCGTCGTCGACGCCCAAGAGGTGGCCGACGGTCGCGGGGACGCTCGTGAGCGAGCGCCCGCCGACGTAGGGCGCGACGAGGTCGGGGCCGAGGAGCGCCTCCAGGTCGCCGAAAGCTGGGCCGGCCATTCCCGACTGTACTGCAGGGCGGGCGCGCCGAGGCCCCTTACGAGAAGGCGCCCCGGGAGCTGTCCCGGGGCGCCCGACGAGCGGCCTGTGAACTGGTCGCTGGCCTGGGGTGGTCTAGAAGTCCATCCCGCCCATGTCGCCGCCCGGCATCTGCGGCGTCTTGTCGTCCTTCTCGGGGCGCTCGGCGACCACGACCTCGGTCGTGAGGAGCAGGGCGCCGATGGAGGCGGCGTTCTGCAGCGCCGTGCGCGTCACCTTGGCGGGGTCCACGATGCCGGCCTTGAACATGTCGGGGACGTAGCTGTCGGTGGCGGCGTCGTAGCCGTACTTGCCGTCGTTCTTGGCGAGGATGGCGTGCACCACGACGCTGCCCTCGGCGCCGGCGTTCGCCGCGATCTGGCGGGTCGGCTCTTCGAGAGCGCGCAGCAAGATGCTCGCGCCGGTGCGCTCGTCACCCTCTAGCGTCTCGAGGAGCTTCTTGACGTCCGTGGTGGCGTGGATGAGGGTAACGCCGCCGCCGGCGACGATGCCTTCCTCGACGGCCGAGCGGGCGGTCGAGAGGGCGTCCTCGTAGCGGTGCTTCTTCTCCTTGAGCTCCGTCTCGGTGGCCGCGCCCACGCGGATGACCGCGACGCCGCCCGACAGCTTGGCGAGGCGCTCCTGGAGCTTCTCGCGGGCGTAGTCGGAGTCGGTGTGCTCGAGCTCGGCCTTGATGCCCTTGATGCGCTCCTGGATGGTCTCGGTGCTGCCGAGGCCCTCGATGATGGTGGTCTCGTCCTTGCTGCTGCGGACGCGCTTGGCGCGGCCGAGCTGGTTGAGGCGCACGTTCTCGAGCTTGTGGCCCAGTTCCTCGCTGATGACCTCGCCGCCGGTCACCGCGGCGATGTCGCGCAGCATCTCCTTGCGGCGGTCGCCGAAGCCCGGCGCCTTGACGGCCGAGATGTTGAGCGTGCCGCGCAGGCGGTTCACGACCAACGTAGCGAGCGCTTCGCCCTCGATGTCCTCGGCGATGATCAGGAGCGGCTTGCCCGTCTGCGCAACCTGCTCGAGAACCGGGAGCAGGTCCTTGAGTGCGCTGATCTTCTTCTCGTGGATGAGGATGTAGGGGTCTTCGAGGACCGCCTCCATGGCGTCGGAGTCGGTGATGAAGTAGGCGCTGACGTAGCCCTTGTCGAACTGCATGCCCTCGACGAAGTCGAGCTCCGTCTCCATGGTCTTGGACTCTTCGACGGTGATGACGCCGTCGCGGCCGACCTTGTCCATGGCGTTCGAGATCTGCGTGCCGACCTCGGGATCGTTGGCGGAGATGGAGGCGACTTCGGCCACGGACTTGCTGTCCTCGACCGCCTTCGACATGCTGTGGATGCCTGCGACGACCACCTCTACGGCCTTGTCGATGCCGCGCTTGAGCGCCAGCGGGTTGGCGCCGGCGGCGACGTTGCGGAGGCCCTCGTGGACGATCGACTGGCCGAGCACGGTGGCAGTGGTGGTGCCGTCACCGGTGATCTCGTTCGTCTTGCTGGCGATCTCGATCAGGAGCTTGGCGCCGATGTTCTCGATCGGATCGGCAAGCTCGATCTCCTTGGCGACGGTGACCCCGTCCTTGGTGATGGTGGGACCACCGAACTTCTTCTCCAGGACCACGTTGCGGCCCTTGGGGCCGAGGGTCACCTTGACGGCGTTGGCGACGGCGGTAACGCCGCGCTCGAGCGCGCGACGGGCGTCTTCCTTGAAGATCAGGTCCTTAGCCATGTTCTCTCCGTTCTCTGTGCGGTTTCGGTACTACGTTGTCGGGTGTCCGTTGCGGTTTCTTGGTCGTCTTTATTCGAGGACGGCGTGGATGTCGCGCTGGCTCAGGATCATCAGCTCCTGGCCGCCCAACTCGACCTCCGTGCCGCCATACTTGGCGAAGAGAACGGTGTCGCCGGGCTTGACTTCCATGGGTTCGCGGCTGCCGTTGTCCATGAGCTTGCCGGTGCCGACGGCGATGACCTTGCCGCGCTGGCTCTTCTCCTTGGCGCTGTCGGGCAGCACGATGCCGCTGACGGTGGTCTGCGGCTCGTCGATGACTTCCACCACGACCTTGTCGCCCAGCGGCCTGAGGTTCTGCTTCTTGTCTGCCATGGGTTCCTCCGTTTTCGTTCGGGACTTGTTATTGGCAGTCTCGCCATGCGAGTGCCAAACGTCCACATGGTATCCGTGGCACGAGCGAAGTGTCAAGCGAACTCAATCAAGGTCCTTGAGCGCAGCAGACTCAGGTCATCTGCACTGGGTCCGCTGACTCTCCGGAGCCGGCGGCGTCCGCCAGAGGCGGCCTCAGCCGCGCTTGATGCCGATGACCACCGCGGGAACGAAGGCGGCGGCGAACGGGATGTTGTAGGCGAGCACGCTCAACAGGCTGCGCCACGCCCGCTCCAGTGAGCTCGTCTCGAGGAGGGGGTCCACCGACGCCTGCACCGCGCCCCAGTCGACCGTCACGAAGCCCGACCACGCCAGCAGCTGAATGGCGACGAACAGGAGGCCAAGGGCCAGGGCCACGAGCTTACCGACCTTCTTGAGCGCGAAACCCGCCACGAAGCCGGCCACCGCCCCGAATGCGATCTGCTGGAGCCAAGGGAATACCGTGGACAGCTCGACGTTCACCGCCGGATTTTACCATGCGTGGCGGCGCCGCCCGTGTGGCGCGACTCCGCGATGGCATGCGCTCCGCAGCGGCACCGGGGCCCGGCCAGCGCCTCACCGCGCTGCGGTAACATCGATGGCGTGAGCGTAACTGGACCTGTCCGCACCTCGCCTGACGTGGCCGCCGCGCTGGCACGAGGCGCTGCCGTCGTGGCCCTCGAGTCCACCGTCGTCACTCACGGCCTCCCGAGGCCCCAGAACCTGGAGCTGGCGCGGCGCCTCGAGGAAGTGGTGCGAGAGGCGGGCGCCGTTCCCGCCACGGTAGCCGTACTGGCGGGCGAGATCCGGGTCGGGCTCACGCCAGCAGGTCTCGAGCGGCTCGCCTCCGGCGCAGCCGACAAGGCGTCGCTCTGGAACCTCGCCGCACTGGTCGCCGGCAAGCGCGACGCCGGCACCACCGTCGCCACGACGCTCTACGCCGCCCACTCAGCGGGCATCAAGGTCTTTGCCACCGGCGGTATCGGCGGCGTTCATGACGCGCCGTTCGACGAGTCGGCCGACCTCGTGGCGCTCGGCAGGTACCCACTACTCACCGTGTGCGCCGGGCCGAAGAGCATCCTCGACGCCGCGGCGACCACGGAGCGCCTCGAGACGCTCGGCGTACCCGTCGTGGGCTACCGCTCGCAGCACCTCGCCGGCTTCGTGGTCCCGGAGACCGACATCCCCCTCCCGGCCAGGGTCGAGACCCCCGAGGAGGCCGCCGCAGTGCTCAGGTCGCAGGAGGCACTCGGCCTCAGCGCCGGCGTGATCATCAGCAACCCCGTCAGCGCCGGGCTCTCTCGCGAGGAGTTCGACGGCTGGTTGAGTCGCGCCCGCCAGGCCGCCGCGAGCAAGCACGTGCGCGGCCGCGACACCACCCCCTATCTCCTCGCAGCTCTCGCCGAACTCTCGGAGGGTGACACGTTGAAGGTGAACCTCAGGCTCCTCGAGGAGAACGCCCGCTTGGCTGCGCGCATCGCGCTGGCCTACTCGGCCGCCATGCCACCCTCAGCGGCGGGAGTCGCGCCATGACGCAGGGCCAGGACCCACGAGAGAGCATGGGCGGAAACGCTCGCCTTGGCGGGCTCGACGAGTTGGGCGCCCTGCTCAGGCAGGCGCGCTCCTCGAAGGGGCTCGAGCTGGGCGACGTCGCCGAGCTGACGCACGTGCGCCGCGAGTACCTCAAGGCCCTGGAAGAGGGAAGGTACGACGACCTTCCCGAGGACGTCTATACGCGCAACTTCGTGCGCCTCTTCGCCCAGGCGGTCGGCGTGTCCGAAGCACAGGCCCTCGAGGTGTACCAGCGCGAGCGGCAGCGCGCCGGCGGGCTCACCACCCTGGAGGAACGCCTCGACAAGGAACGGCGCGGCGAGCCCCCGCCCAAACCGCATCGGCGCCCTGGCGGCGGCGGTGGCTTCCGCCTCAACCCAGCCGTGCCGACCGTCCTACTGGTCGTCGCCCTCGTGGCGCTCGCAGTGTGGGGTTACAACGCGCTCTTCTTCAGGGCCGGGCGGGTGCCCACGACTCCCGCCGCCTCGCCCCCCGGCGTGACCGCCCCACCCACCACGGAGGCGCCGCCGCCCGGTGGGCTCGCGGCCCCGGTCGCCGGGAGCCTCGAGCAGAGCGACCTCCCGGTCGGCGGCACGGTGTTGCTCGACGTCCTGACGGACCCGCCCGGCGCCAGGGTCGCCGTCGACGGGTTCATGCTTCCCGGCCTCACGCCCATCCGGGCGGCGCCGGTGACGGCTCGCGCCAACCGCACGCTACGCGTCAACTTGGACGGCTACGAGCCGGTCGAGCAGAACATCGACCTCAGCGAGGACCGCACCATCGAGCTGGACCTAAGACCCGTCACGGCGGCTGCCGGCGAAACGACGCCGGTGCCTCAAGCCCAGCCCGTCGCCAGCGGCGAGATCGTCATCCACGTGGTGGCCAAGAGCTGGCTCGAGGTCTACCGCGGGACGGTGCGCAACGAGGGCGAGCGCCTCGTCTACACCAACGCGGAGCCGGGCCAAACCTACCGCTTCTCGCTGCCCGTCTACGTTCATGCGGGCAACGCGGCGGGTGTCGAGCTCACGCTCGCGGGCGGCGCGCCGTTCACCATGGGCTCCTCCGGCGCCGTGGTGGGTCGCGCCTTCCCGGCGCAGTGACCCTGCCGCGATCGGCGCGCGCATGAGGGCGGGCACCGGCCCCGCCATGACCGGCACCCTGGCCGCTGCTTCTCTCAGGCAGAGGCCCCTGCGGACTTTCCTCACGGCCCTGGGCATAGCCGTCGCCGTTGCCGGCGCGGTCGTGTTCCTGTCGCTCGGGGAGGGCATCAGGAGCGTCTTCAGTGATCAGCTCGCGAACTTAGGGCCCGACATCCAGGTCACCTTCGGCCCTGCGTCGGGCGACTTCTTCCCCACCAGCCCCGACCTGCCAGCTCACTACCTGGGCGACCTGCAGGCGGCCGCCGACGAGCTCGGCATCCGGCTGGCGGTGCCCACGCTCCTCTACTTGCGCGGAGGCCTCAGCCCCAGCCAGTCGTACATCTTCGAGGGCCTGCCGGCCGACGTCGACTTATCGGACCTGTTCTTCGGCGCCGAGGCGCGAGAGGGCCGGCTCCTCACCGCCGCGGACGAGGGCCAGGGGGTCGCCGTCGTCGGGGCGAGCGCCGCCGAACGTGGCCGCCTCACGCTCGGCTCGACGTTGCGGCTCAACCCGAACGTGAGCCTCGAGGTCGTGGGTGTGGTCAGCGCGAACGGCGGTCTGCTCGACAACGTCATCGTGGCGCCCCTGACTACGCTGCAGCGCGCGATGGGCGTGACCGATCGGTACAGCCTGATAGCCGTCTCCAGCGTCAAGCCCGAGCGGGCCGCGGAGGTGGCCGCGGCCATCCAGCAGAAGTTCCCCGAACTGGGCGCCCAGACGCGCTCCGAGCTCTTCGAGCAGGTGAGCACCAGCCTCAAGGTCTCCGACGTCGTGCGCTTGGGGATCAGCGCCATCGCGCTCATCGTCGGGGCCATCGCCGTGGCCAACACCGTCATGATGAGCGTCTTCGAGCGAACGCGGGAGTTCGCCGTCATCCGCGCGGTAGGCGCCCGGCCACGCTTCCTGTTCGGGCTGGTCCTCACCGAGTCGCTGCTCCTGTCGCTGGCGGGCGCCGCGGTCGGCGTGGCCATCGGGCGCGCGGGCGTCTACTTCGTGAACCGCGTGGCCTACGACTACGTCGGGCTGCACGTGGCCCTCGTGACGCCCAGGCTGGTCGGCTTCGCCGTGCTGGTGGCCCTCGTCATGGGCCTCTCGTCGGGCCTGTTACCGGCCGCGAGGGCGTCGCGGATCCCGATCGCGGAGGCACTGGCGCGCGAGTGAGAGGGCGCCCGCGCGCGTGCCCTTCAGGTGAAGCGGCGCTCGGGCCACGCCCGAGTTATGAGCTTCGTCGCGCCGCGAAAGGGCTAGCGGTGCTTTAATGTGTCCCCATGCCACGTAAGCGTTCATATAGCCCACGGCTGGTCCTCCTCTGCCTCGCCCTGCTAGCGGGATCCGCTGCCGCGCAGAGCTACGAGTGGCGCGACGTGGTTCAGAAGGTGACCATAGGAGCGGACGACAGCGTCTTGGTGGACGACACCCGCACCCTCACCACCGACGGCAACTTCGGCGAAGCGTTCGTCTGCGTCCACCTCGAGGACGGCCAGAAGCTCACGCTGCTGGAGGGCTCGGGGGCCCTGGGCCCCGGCCCGGAGGCAACGGCCTACCAGCAACCCTGCGCCGACGGAACGCGGGGAACGGAGGTCGTGGTGAGGAACGCCACGCGCGTGCGGGAGCGGCGGGTGCGCTTCGTGTACCGCCTGAACGGGGTGCTCGATTACCGCAGCGACGTGGTTCAGTGGTACTGGCAGATCCTCGAGCAGGACCACCCACCGGTGCGCGGCTACAGCCTGAGCGTCACCGCCCCCGGCCCGAGCCCCGAACCCTACGACGCCTACGTCCACCGGTTCGCCAACCCGGAACTCCCCACGGTCAGCTTGAGCGAGGACCGGAGCAGGCTGAGCGTCGCCTTCGACCGCATCCCGGAAGGCGACGGCGTGGAGATCCGCTACCTGATGGACCCCGCGCTGTTCGAGACGAAGGGCACGAGGCCGGGGATGGAAGAGTTCCTCCTGGACGAGGCGAAGGTCGCGCGCGTGCAGACGCTCCTCCAGGTCAGGCGCTCGCCGTGGTGGGCCCTGATCCCCGCCGGGCTCCTGCTGCTCACCGCGCCTGGCGCAATGGGAGCCTACAGGCGCTACGGGCGCGAGCCGCGCATCGAGACGATGAAGTACCCGTTCGAACCGCCCTCGAGCCTACCGCCGGCGGCCGTCACCTCGATCATGTCGCAGCGGCCGAACCATTCCGCCATGGGTCCCGCCTTCCACGCCACGATCATGGACCTCATGCGGCGGGGCTACGGCGAGTTCGCCTCCAGCGGCAAGCGGCTGAAGGACTTCGCCATCGACCTGAAACTCGAAGCCGACTCGAGCACGCTGCTGCCCTTCGAGGAGAACGTCCTCGGCTACCTCAAGAGGGCCGCCCGCCCAGGCTCTCCCGACAAGCTGTCGGGCGCCGAACTGAAGGCTTATTCCCAACGCCACGCCTCGAGCTTCATGGCGAAGTGGGCGCCGGCCGTGCGCTCCTGGCTCGAGGCAACCACGGGCGGCCCGCTCACGACGGAGGAGAGCCGCAAGGCCGCCAAGAAGTGGTCCGGTCGCATGTTCCTCGCCCTCCTGGTGGGGATCGCGCTGGCCTTCTTCGTCAGCGGCCCCGCCAGGGTCTGGGTGATCGCCTTCGACATCGTCATCGCCATCGCGGCATTGGCGGCCTCCAACGCCATCATCTCGTGGCGGCCCGACATCGCGGAGGAGGTTTACGGCTGGCGCGGCTTCAAGCGCACCCTCACCGACTACACGCGCATGAAGGACGCCCCGCCCGACTTCTTCAAGCTGTGGGACGTCTACTACTGTTACGCCGCCGCCCTCGGGGTCGCGGAGCAGTACCTGCGCACACTAGGCAAGGCCGCGCCCCTGGCCGGCGTCGACGAGCGGACCCTGACGAGCCAGGCCGTCTGGCTCAGCGGCGGCAACGTCGCCAACCTCTCCAGCATGAGCGCGCTCAGCCAGTCGATCAGCAGCCTCTCCTCCGCGCTCAGTTCCGCGTCGGCTTCGGCCTCGTCGGGGGGTTCCTCGAGCGGCGGGGGTGGGGGCGGCGGCGGCGGTTCGTCCGGTGGCCGCTGAACGCGGTTAGCATGTGAGGGTGTTGCGCGCCGTCCAACTCACCAAGACCTACGTCACGCCGGCGGGCACGGTTGCCGCCCTCACTGCCGTGGACGCCGAGTTCCGGCCCGGGACGCTGACGACCATCGTCGGGCCCTCGGGTTCGGGCAAGTCGACGCTGCTCAACCTGCTGGCGGGCTTCGACACGCCGACCTCCGGCGACGTCCTCTTGGGAGGGAGCTCGCTGGCGTCCTTGAGCGAGCGAGGCCGCGCCCAGCTGAGGCTCCACCGCTTCGGGTTCGTGTTCCAATCGTTCAACCTCGTGGCGGTCCTGAGCGCCTGGCAGAACGTGGCCTTCCCTCTCGGCCTGGCAGGCGTCGACGCGGGCGCCAGACGTGCCAAGGCGACCGCGCTGCTTGCGCGCTTCGGGCTGGAGCAGCGCGCCGATCACCTGCCCGCCAAGCTGTCGGGTGGCGAGCGCCAGCGGGTGGGCTTAGCCCGCGCCCTCGTCAACGACCCCGACGTGGTCTTCGCGGACGAGCCCACGGGCAACCTCGACAGCCGCAGCGGCAAGGCCGTCCTCGCGGCGCTGCGTGAGGTGGCCGCCGAGGGGCGCACGGTCATCGTCGTTACCCACGACCTGAGCATCGCGGACAAGGCGGATGCCGTGTTGGAGTTACTCGACGGGATGGTGGTGGGCGCGCGGGGGGAGGCGACCGCCCCGGTTCCTGTTACTGCGGCCGCGGGAGGTACGGGAGCGTGAGTACGCGATCGCCCTCACACACCAAGGACCCGGTCGGGAGCAGCCACGCCCGCACCGCCGCCGTGTGGGGCGCAGCGCTGGTAGGACTGGGCGTGATGCTCGGGGCGTTCGGGGCCCACACCTTGACGGACCTCGTGAGCGAGGCCCGGCTGGCGACCTTCGAGACGGGCGTGAGGTACCAGGTCTACCAGGGTCTCGGTCTGCTGGCGCTGGCGGCACTATCGCAACGCGGCGCCCTGGCCGCGCGCTCGGCGCCGTTCCTCATCGCCGGTACCGTGGTCTTCTCGGGTTCGCTCTACGCGCTCGTGGCCGGCGCCCCGGGGTGGTTCGGGGCCGTAGCGCCCGCGGGTGGGGTGCTGATGATAGTGGGCTGGATCCTCGCCGCGTGGCACCTCGCCCGCTCAGCCTAAGGCGCCGCTCCCGAACACCCGCCGCAGGTAGTGGAAGGAGGCCTTGGGCGTGCGCTCAAGGGTCTCCCGGTCCAGGGCCACGCAACCGAACCTGCGCGTGAACCCGTCGCCCCACTCGAAATTGTCGACAAGCGTCCAGGCCAGGTAACCCCTGACGTCGCAGCCCGCCTCCAGCGCGGCTGCCACGCCTCGGATGTAGCGGGCGAAGTAGGCCACGCGCGAGGCGTCGTCCACGGTGCCGTTCCGGACAGGCGGGTCCTCGTACGCCGCACCGTTCTCCGTGATCACCACCGGCGGGTTGCCGTACGCGCTCTTGAGTTCCAGCAGCGTCCGGGTGAGGGCCTCGGGGGCGACCCGCCAGCCCATCTGCGTGGCCTCGGTGCCCGCCCCCGGTGGCACGAGTTCGAGGCCGAGGGGGCCCCGGCCGAGGCGCACGCGCTGAAGCGTGTAGTGGTTGACGCCCAGGAGGTCGACGCGCTGCCGCATGGTCTCCTCGTCGCCCGCTCGCAGCAGGGCCTCGAAGAAACCCGCCATCGCGGCGGGGTACCTGCCCAGCAGGAGCGGGTCGAGGCTCGCCCGGTTGTAGGCGGCGTCGGCCAGGCTGGCGGCGGCGACGTCTTCCTCCCGCGGTTCGGTTCCGGGCTCTGCCGCGGGCAGGACCGGTTGCAGCGAAACGACCGACCCGAGCCGGAAACCGGCGTCCAGCGCCCGGAGCCGCGCGATGCCCTTGCCGACGGCCAGGTTCTGATGGTGGATGGCCGCCAGGTAGGCGCTCAGGTCGCTGACGCCCGGCGCGTGCTGCCCCGTGAGATGGCCCAGCAGCGCGTGCACGTTCGGCTCGTTGAGCATGAGGAAGGTCCGAACCCGGTCACCGAGGCGCCCCGCCACCGCCGCCGCGTAGTCGGCGAAGTAGTCGGCACAGTCGCGCGACGTCCAGCCACCGCGGTCCTGCAGGGCCTGAGGCAGGTCCCAGTGGTAGAGGCAGATCCACGGCTCGATGCCGGCGGCCAGCAGCGAATCGACGAGGCGCTCGTAGAAGTCGACGCCCGCCGGCGCCGGTCGGCCCCGCCCGGAGGGCAACCAGCGTGGCCACGACACGGAGAAGCGGTAGACGCGCGCGCCCAACTCGCGCATCAGCCCGACGTCCTCGCGGTAACGCTCGTAGTGTCCGGTCGCCACCGCACCGGTGGAGCCGTCAACGACGGCGCCGGGACGGGTAACGAAACGGTCCCAGATGGACTCGCCCCTGCCGCCCACTTGGGTCGCGCCCTCGATCTGGTACGCCGAACTCGACACGCCCCACAGGAAATCGTCAGGAAAGTCGCCCACGTATCGCTCCTAGCGGGTGGCGCCCGCCATGCGGCCGGCCGAGCTGCGCCCGCCATGCAGCGCCCGCCATGCAGCGCCCGCCATGCAGCGCCCGCCTTGCAGCGCCAACCTTGCCTTATACCGCCCGTCGTGCCCTGCGCCGCCTACGGCACAACGCGCCGCGCGTAGAGCATGGCATATCCAGCTCGGGGCCGGGGCTACCTGCTCACGCCGGGGTAGCATCTCGCGCATGGCCACGGAGGCACCCGGCTCTTCCGCGCCGCCCAGAAAGGTGTGGGCGGTGTTGGGCGTCGCGCTGCTGGCGGTCTCGTTCGCGTCGATCTTCATCCGCTGGGCGGACGCTCCGGGCGTGGTGGTCGCCTTCTACCGCATGGCCCTGGCAGGCATCCTCATGGCGCCGCTGACGAGGGCCGGGCTTCGCAGGACCCCGCCCAACGCCCGGGCATGGCGCGCCAGCCTGCTAGCAGGCCTCATGCTGGCCGTCCACTTCGCGGCGTGGATCACGTCCCTCAGCTACACGACCGTCGCGGCTAGCGTGTCCCTGCTCGCCTCCACGCCCCTTTGGGTCGTCCTCTTCGCCTGGACCTTCCAGCGGCGGCCGCCCAGCGCCGCACAGCTGACCGGCGTACTGGTCGCCGTCGGGGGCGCCGCGGTCGTGGGCTACGGCGACTTGGCGGGCGGCCCGCAGCCGCTCGTCGGCGACCTGCTCGCCCTCGTCGGAGCCGCGGCCGCGGGCGCGTACCTGCTCTTCGGGCGCCAGGCGCAGGCCAGCGGGATGGGTCTGCAGGCCTACGCGGGCACGGCCTACGCCGTGGCGGCGCTGGTACTGGCGCCGATGCCCCTGCTCGTCGGTGCGCCTTACCTGGGCTACCCGTTGTCGACCTACCTCTTCATCGCCTTGCTGGCGCTGATCCCCCAACTGGTGGGGCACACGGGCATCAACTACGCGGCCAAGCACTTGGACCCGACGCTGGTGGCGTCCACGCTCCTCACCGAACCCGTCGCGTCGGGGCTGCTCGCCCTGATCATCTTCAGTGAGCGACCGAGTCTGGCGACCATCGTCGGGGCCGCCATCCTGCTCGCCGGGATAGCGATCGCGGTGCGCGCCGCCCCGCAGCGCTGAAGGGTTCCAGCGGCCGACGCTCCGGCTCGCGGCGGCCAGGGAGCCCGGCGCAAGGTCTCCCCACCTCGTGCAAAAAGCCACGATTCCTGCTACCATATATGGCGTGCTTGGATATGTCGGAGATCACCTTACTCACCGACCACAAGCCCTCTCACCCAAGTTCCCGCCACCAATCGCCGCGCCAGTGCCTCACTGGAAAGCGGCCGGCGTCGGGCCGGGGGACGAGGCCGAACGAACGATAGCTTGCGAATCCGATTGACCACGCCGACCAGCGCGTGCCACGTGCACGCTTCGAAGGGAGCCAGCTGCTTTGAAAGACCAGGGGAAGACGTTCAAGATGGGTGACCAGGTCGTCCTACCGCCGTACGGCGTCGGGATCGTCGCCGGCACTACCGAGCGCGCCGTTGGAGGCGCCAACCAGAAGTACTACCAGGTCGAGTTCCCCAACGGAACGTCTCGCGCGTACGTGCCAGTCGCCGCTCCGCAGGGTGCCGGACTGCGCGCCGCCCTCACCAAGGACGAGGTTCAGAACGTCCTCGAACGGCTGCAGAACGGCCGCATCACGCTGCCCAAGCAGTGGGCCGCCCGCCACCGCAAGGTGACCGACCTGCTCACCACCGGTGACCCCTACCAGATCGCCACCTTGGCTAGCGAACTGCGCCGCTGGGACCTCGAGCGCGGGCTGCCCGACCTCGACCGCCAGGCCTACAGGCGCGCCTTGCGGCTCCTGGCGGGCGAGATCAGCGCGGTGTTGGGCATCAGCCATCAAGATGCTCGCGTCCTGATGGACGCCGGCGAGGAAGACGAACTCAACTAGTCCCGGCCACCGGGATGGTAGTAGCGCGCGCCGCGGCCTCAACCGCGGCGCGCTTCCTTGTGCTCCAGCCAGCGCAAGGCTATGGCGTAGGCGGCGAAGTCATCGACCAGCACGGGAGGGCTCAGCATCCCCCGCGGCACGAACCGCGCCAGCCCCCTGGGAGGGTTGGCGGCGTAGTAGAGCTCGCGCCCCTCGAGGGAGGTGCCCTCCTCCTCCACCAGCTCGGCGCCGAGGCCCCTGCTCGCCAACGCCGCGATCACTGCGGCACTACCCGTGCCGTCGCCGACTAGGATGGTGGCGCCGTCCGGCAGTTCCAGCGCGGCCAACGCGGCCGGCTCGATCACGAGGCCACGCTCCAACAGGCCGGCCTCGGTCACGAAGGCCACGCCCAGGTTCTTGCCAGGATCGAAAGCGACTATCATCTTCCCGCCCAAGCGTAGCAGGGCCCGCACCACGCGGCGACTGGAACCGGAACGCCCCGCGACCCCCTGATGGGGTCGCGGGGCGCAGAGGCTATCGGGCCCCGGGACGCGGACTAGACCGGGTCACCGGCCGCGTTGCCGCTCCGGGTCAGTTGGCCGCGTCGGGCTGCGGCGCTCCCTCGCCGGCGGCGGGGCGCACCACCTGAGCGGCGTGCTCCACGGGGCGCGGCGCACTCGCGAGCTTCTCCAGCGAGCGCTCGTCCGCCACGCGCGTGCCACGGATGGCGGCCAGGCCGGTGCCCGCGGGCACCAGGCGACCGAGGATGACGTTCTCCTTCATGCCGACCAGGTCGTCGACCTTGCCCGCCAGGGCGGCCTCGGTGAGAACGTGGGTGGTGTGCTGGAACGACGCCGCCGACAACCAGCTCTTGGTCGAAAGCGAGGCCTTGGTGATGCCCAGCAGCAGGGGCTTCCAGGACGCGGGCGTCTTGCCCTCGGCGAGAAGTGACTCGTTGACTTCTTGGACGTCGAAGTGCTCGACCGTCTGCCCCTCGAGGAACTTGCTGTCACCGGCGTCGTCGATCTCGACGTACTTGAGCATCTGCCGGACGATGACCTCGATGTGCTTGTCGTGGACGCTCACGCCCTGGCCGCGGTAGACCTTCTGGATCTCGTCGACCAGGTACTGCTGCACGGCGCCGGGGCCGCGCGACTCCAGCAGGTCGTGGGGGTTCACGCTGCCGCGGGTGAGCGGCTGGCCGGCGACGACCGCGTCGCCCGTGTTGACGAGCACGCGCAGGTTGCGGTCCACGCGGTAGGCGCGGGAGAACTCGCCGTCCTCGCTCGTGACGGTGATCTGGAGGCGTTCCTTGTCTTCGTCGTCCTCGATGGCCACCACGCCGTCGAGTTCGGCGATGATCGCCTTGACCTTCGGCTTGCGGGCCTCCACCAGCTCGATCACGCGCGGGAGACCCTGCGTGATGTCGGCGCCGGTGGCGATGCCGCCCGTGTGGAACGTGCGCATGGTGAGCTGAGTGCCGGGCTCGCCGATCGACTCGGCCGCTATGACGCCGACGGCCTCGCCAAGGCTGACCTCGCGCATCATCGACATGTCGAGGCCGTAGCACTTGCGGCATACGCCCGCGCGGGTCTGGCAGGTGAGCGGGCTCCGAACGGCCACGCTGCGCAACTCAGGACGCTCGGCCATGGCCTTGACGATGGCGTCCACGTCCTCCTTGTATAGGAGCGCCCCGGCCTGCAGGGTGCGCCCTCCAACGTCGAGGTCGAGGGCCAACCTGCGGCCGTAGAGGCTCATGTCGATCTGGCTCTTGGGCCTTGCCCGCTCGCCCTCGTAGAGGCCGATGGTCTCGAAGTCGGCGCTGCCACAGTCGTCCTCGCGGACGACGACCTCGTGGGCCACGTCGACCAGCTTACGGGTCAGGTAGCCGGAGTCGGCCGTTCGCAGCGCCGTGTCGGCACCGCCCTTACGGGCGCCGTGCGTCGAGATGAAGTACTCGAGGACGTCGAGTCCCTCGCGGAAGTTCGCGCGGATGGGCAGTTCGATGGTCTCGCCCGACGGGTTGGCCATCAGGCCCCGCATGCCGGCCAGCTGGCGGATCTGCTGGGGGTTGCCACGCGCGCCCGACTGGGCCATGACGAAGAGCGGGTTGAACGGCATGTTCGTCTGGAAGTTCTCGAACACCGCGTCCTTCACCTTCTCGGTCGTGTCGTTCCACAGGCGCACTACCTGTTGGTAGCGCTCGGAGTCGGTGAGGAAGCCGCGCTGGAAGGCGGAGTTGATCTTCTCCAGCTTCTCCTCGGCCTCGGCGAGCAGCACTTTCTTCTTGGGTGGGATGGCGACGTCGTCGATGCCGATGGTGATGCCGGAGGTGGTCGAGAGCTCGAACCCGTACTGCTTGAGGCCGTCAAGCAGGGCCGCCGTCCGCTCGACGCCGAGCCGCTTGTAGGTCTCGACGACCAGGTCGCGCAGGGCGCCGCGCTCGTAGACCGTGTCGTAGCGCAGGAGGTCGCGCGGCACGTCGCCGCCGGCCTCGAGGGTCTCCTTGACCATGCGGGCGAACAGGAGCCGGCCGGGGCTCGTCTCGAGCACCTCGCCGTCGACGCGGGTCGTGACCACGTCCTGCATGTCGATGCGGTGCTGGTCGACTGCCAGGAGCGCCTCGTCGACGTTGCCGAAGCGGTACACGATGCGACCGATGCTCGTGCTCTTGCCGGCCACTTCGATGCGCGAGTTCAGGTCGACCTCGCCCTTGTCGAAGGCGGCGATGGCGGCGGCCTCGTCGGCGAACTCGGCGCCGATGCCGCGGTGCCCCGTGTGGAGCTGCGTGAGGACGTAGAGGCCCAGGATGATGTCGCGGGTGGCCTGGACGTTGGGGTTGCCGTGCGCGGGGCTCAGGAGGTTGTGGCTGGAGAGCATCTGCAGCCGCGCCTCGGACTGGGCGTAGACGGACAGCGGCACGTGGATCGCCATCTGGTCGCCGTCGAAGTCGGCGTTGAACGCCTCGCACACGAGCGGGTGGAGCTGGATGGCCTGGCCTTCGACCAGCACCGGCTCGAAGGCCTGGATGCCGAGGCGGTGCAACGTCGGGGCGCGGTTGAGCAGCACCACGCGGTCCTGGATGACCTCCTCGAGGGCGTCCCAGACCTCGTCCCTCGCGTCGCGGTAGCGCTCGAGCATCTTGCGGGCGCTCTTGATGTTCGAGACGATGCCGCGCTCCTCGAGCTTCTTGAAGAGGAACGGCTTGAACAGCTCGAGGGCCATGCGCTTGGGCACGCCGCACTGGTGCAGCTCAAGCTGCGGGCCGACGACTATGACCGACCGGCCCGAGTAGTCGACGCGCTTGCCGAGCAGGTTCTGGCGGAAGCGGCCCTGCTTGCCGCCGAGCAGGTCGGTGAGGGAGCGGAGGGGGCGGTCGGAGCCGGGGTGCACGACCGCGCTGCCGCGCCGGCCGTTGTCGATGAGCGCGTCGACGGCCTCTTGCAGCATGCGCTTCTCGTTGCGCACGATCATCTCGGGCGCCCCCTGCTGCATGAGCTTCTTGAGGCGGTTGTTGCGGTTGATCAGGCGGCGGTAGAGGTCGTTGAGGTCGGAGGTCGCGAAGCGGCCACCCTCGACCTGCACCATGGGCCGCAGGCTCGGCGGCATGATGGGCACCGCTTCGAGGATCATCCAGGCCGGCTTGTTCTCGCCGTCGCTCGTGCCCGACTGGAGGAACGCGCGGGTGATCTCCAGGCGCTTGCGTGCCTTGGCGCGCTTGTGGCGGCTCTGGGAGGTCATCTCCTCCTCGAGCTCGCTCTCGAGGGCCTTCAGGTCGATGGCCTCGAGGAGCTCCCTGATCGCTTCGGCGCCCATCTTGGCCTCGAAGTCGTAGCTCTCGATGACGCGCACCTGGCGGCGCACCAGGTCGATCTCGACGCGACCCTCGATATCGGACTTGATCCGGCCGTCGTCGGCGAGGTCGTCGCCGCGGCGGACGCGGTCGCCGTTCACCACGATGGGTTCGTCCTCGTAGGCGTACACGCGGGCGCGCGACACGACGATACTTGCCGGGTGGGACAGCCGCACGGTGCCGGACGCGGCCGCCGTGATCTCCTGGGCGGCGTCGATGGCGCCCACTACCTTCTCGCCCGGGCGGACGGTGGCGCCGTCGCCGACGAGGACGTGCATGGTCGGGTTCGTCTCGTGAGCCTCGGTGCGGTCCCACTCGACCTTGAGCGTGACGGTGACGTTGGTGCCCTTGGCCTTGCTCGTGCGCAGGGAGGCGGAAGCCGCCTGCGGCAACGTGAGCGTGGTGCCGGCCTTGGCGCGGGCCAGCTCCGCGCCGTCCTCCACGAACTCGCCGCCGGCCACGAGCGGCTCGCAGCCGGTGGGGAGCAGGTACGAGGCGATCACCTCTTCGGTGTCGACGTCGTGGATGGCGAGGATGCCGCCGCTCTCACCTATCGGTAGGAGCTCGACCACGCCTTCCGCTTCGCCGGTCACCACCAGGTCGCCCGCGAGCTCGGCGAGCGGCTGCCCGCCCGCGTAGCTCTCCTCCTCGATCCATTCCTTCTTGCCGAGGACGATGCGCGCGTCGCGCGACTCCTGGTATTCCAGCGTTATCCGCCGGGGGAAGCGGTACTGCGCGATGCCCGCGATCTTGGCCTTCACGCCCTTGGCGAGCTGCTGGCCGGGCTCGACCGCCTCACCGTCACCGACGACCGCGTCTTCACCGCCGGAGACCGAGTAGGTCTCCTGCTGGCCGTAACGCAACTGCCGGTACTCGTCGTCGCTCAGCAGGTCGCCCCGCTTGAGCGGCCGGCCGTCCGGGAGCCGCGCGTCCTGAGGGTCCGTCACGATGTACTTGGCGAAGTAGAGGACCTGCTCGAGTTGGGCGGTGGACAAGTTGAGCAGTCCACCGATCTTGTTGGGGATGTCCTTGACGTACCAGATGTGCGCGCAAGGGGTCGCGAGCTCGATGTGCCCCATGCGGTAGCGGCGCACGGTGGCGCGCGTTACCTCCACCCCGCAGCGCTCGCACGTCTTGCCCGCGAAGCGCTGGCCGCGGTACTTGCCGCACGAGCACTCCCAGTCCTTCTCGGGTCCGAACACGCGCTCGTCGAACAGGCCGTCGCGCTCCGGCTTGAGCGTGCGGTAATTGATGGTCTCGGGCTTGGTGATCTCCCCGTAACTCCAGTCGCGGATGCGCTTGGGCGAGGCGATCTGGATCTTGACTTGCGTGAACTCGCGAGGCTGTTCCTTCACTCGCGGGCCGTCGCGGAAGCTGTGTTGTCTGATTTGGTCGCTCACCAGTGCCGTCCTGTCTCGTCGAAGATGCTCACGGGTCTGTCGTCGGCGTCTAGTACCGTCACGTCCAGTCCGAGGGAGTGGAGTTCCTTCACCAGCACCTTGAACGACTCGGGGATGGTCGGCTCGAGGACGTCGTTCCCCTTGACGATCGCCTCGTAAGCGGCGTTGCGGCCGTCGATGTCGTCGGACTTGATGGTCAGCATCTCCTGCAGAGTGAAGGCGGCTCCATGGGCCTTGAGGGCCCAGACTTCCATCTCACCCAAGCGCTGGCCGCCGAACTGCGCCTTGCCTCCGAGCGGCTGCTGGGTGATCAGGGAGTAGGGGCCGGTGGAGCGGGCGTGCATCTTGTCCTCGACCATGTGATAGAGCTTCATGATGTACATGATCCCGACCACGATGGGGGCGTCGATGGCCTCCCCCGTGCGGCCGTCGAAGAGCACCGACTTGCCCGAGCGGGCGAGGGCGTGGTGCGCCTCGGTGGCGGTCAGCTCGCGGTCGATGATGCCGAGCTTGCCCGCGCGCCGGTATACCTCCAGCTCGCGCTGGTCGTTGCCGAAGCCGGCGGCCACGTCCTCGTCCGTCTCCTTGTTGGCGGCGGACTCGAGGAGGTCCTTGATCTCCTCCTCGCGCGCGCCGTCGAAGACGGGCGTCACGTACGAAACGCCGTGCTTCAGGGCCGCCAACCCCAAGTGGGTCTCGAGGATCTGGCCAAGGTTCATGCGCGAGGGGACGCCGAGGGGGTTGAAGACCATGTCGACGGGGGTGCCGTCGGCGAGGAACGGCATGTCCTCGGGGGCGAATATCTTGGCGACGACGCCCTTGTTCCCGTGGCGGTTCGCCAGCTTGTCACCCTCGATCAGGCGGCGCTTCTGCGCCACGTAGACGCGCACCATCTCCTGAACGCCCGGTTTGAGTTCCACCCCGTGATCGCCCTTGCGGAAGCGGACGGTGCGCAGCACGATGCCGCCGTCGCCCGGCGGGACCTTGAGCGAGGTGTCCTTGACCTCCTTGGCCTTCTCGCCGAAGATCGAGCGCAGCAGGCGCTCCTCGGGCGTCGGGTCCTTCTCGCCCTTGAAGCTGGTGTGGCCGACGAGGATGTCGCCCTGGCGCACCTCTGCGCCGATGCGCACGACGCCGTCCTCGTCGAGGTCGCGCAGCGCTGCTTCGGACAGGCCCGGGATGTCGCGGGTGATCTTCTCGGGGCCGAGCTTGGTGTCGCGCGCTTCCTTCTCGAACTTCTCGATGTGGACGCTCGTGAAGGCGTCGCTGCGAACGAGGTTCTCCGACAACACGATGGCGTCCTCGAAGTTGTAACCGTCGAAGGGCATGAGCGCGACGAGCACGTTCTGGCCCAGCGCCAGGCGCCCCACGTCCGAGGCGGGACCGTCGGCGATCGCCTGGTCGACGACCACCTTGTCGCCGAGGCCGACGACGGGCCGCTGGTTCAGGTTGGTGTTCTGGTTGGAACGCTGGAAGCGGGTGAGCAGGTACTCGCGCTCGATGCCCTTCGCGTTCTCGGTGACGATGCGGTTCGCATCGACGTACGTGACGGTGCCGGCCTCGGTGGCCAGGACGACGGTCCCGGAGTCACGCGAGACGCGCTCCTCCACGCCCGTGCCGACGAAAGGCGCCTGCGCCCTTATGAGCGGAACGGCCTGGGATTGCATGTTCGAACCCATGAGCGCGCGGTTGGCGTCGTCGTGCTCCAGGAACGGGATGAGCGACGTGGGCACCGAGATTATCTGCTTCGGCGACACGTCCATGAAGTCGACCTGATCGGCGCTGAGGAACACGGCGTCGCCCAGCTTGCGGGCCACTATCGTCTCGGTGGCGAACGTGCCGTCGTCGTTCAGCGGCGTGTTCGCCTGCGCGATGAGGAAGCGGTCCTCGTCGTGCGCGTCGATGTACACGACCTCGTCGGTAACACGTCCTTTCACGACACGCCGGTAAGGCGCCTCGATGAAGCCGAGCTTGTTCACCTGGGCGAAGCTCGCGAGTGAGGTGATGAGGCCGATGTTGGCGCCTTCCGGCGTCTCGATCGGGCAGATGCGGCCGTAGTGCGTGCGGTGAACGTCGCGGACGTCGAAGCCGGCCCGTTCCCGCGTGAGGCCGCCCGGCCCGAGGGCCGAGATGCGGCGCTTGTGGCGCAACTCGGAGAGCGGGTTGACCTGATCCTTGAACTGGCTGAGCTGGCTGCGGCCGAAGAACTCGCGAAGCGCCGCCACGATCGGGCGGCTGTTGACCAGTTTCTGCGGCGTGGCAGCGTCGGGGTTGCCCAGGAGCATGCGCTCGCGCACGCCCCGCGCCATGCGGCCAAGGCCGACGCGGATCTGGTCGGCAACGAGTTCCCCGACGGTCCGGATGCGGCGGTTCCCCAGGTGGTCGATGTCGTCGCCCTCGTAACCCTCGTCGCCGGACTGAAGCCTCACGAGGTACTGCAGGGTGGGAACGAGACCGAAGTCGACGAAGCGCCCATCCTCGAAGCCCAACAGGGTGTTGGACTCGAAGTCGAGGGAGAGCTTGGTGTTCATCTTGAAGCGGCCCGCGTCGCCGAGGTCGTAGCGGCGCGCGTCGGCCAGCAGGCCGACCAGGTACTGCGTCGCCTTCTCGACCTTCGGAGGATCGCCCGGGCGCAGCAGCGTGAACAGGCGCAGCAGCGCCTCGTCCGAGCCGATGTCCGCAGCGCCCTCCGACTCGAGGGTTGCGTCTATCACGCTTTCGTGGCCCGCGAAGAGTTCGCGGATGCTGACGTCGCCGTAGCCGAGGACGCGCAGGAGGAGGGTGAACGGGAACTTGCGCTTGTTCACCTTCATCCACAACACCCCGGAGTTGTCGAACTCCACCTCGATCCAGGGGCCGCGCTTCGGCATGGGGATGATGCTCGCCGTGTAGCGCATCACGTTCGCGGTCGTCAGGGAGCCGGTGAAGTAGACGCCAGGGCTGCGGTGGATCTGCGAGACGATCACGCGGTCGGCGCCGTTGATGATGAAGGAGCCGTCGTCGGTCATGAGCGGTAGGTCGCCCAGGAAGACCTCGTCCTCCTTGATCAGCCCCGTGTCTTTGTGAACGAGCTGCAGCTTGGCGAAGAGGCCCGCCTGATAGGTGAGGTCCTTCTCGCGGCACTCCTCGGGGTCGTACTCGGGCTCGTCGAGCCTGTACTCGAGGAAGTCGAGGACGAGGTCGGTCTGCCGGCCGCGCTCGGTCTCGTCGATGGGGAACACCTCGCGGAAGGCCGCCTGCAGTCCGACGTTGTCACGCTCGTGAGAGGCCCGCCCACGTTGCAGCAGGTTGTCGTACGAGGTAATCTGGATGTTGGTCAGGTTCGGTAGTTCGATGACTTCCTTGATCCTGCCGAAGTTCCGGATCTCGCGCATCTTCATCCCTTCGTTGTCAGCCGGGTCTGGCGATCGGTGCGCAGCGCCCCGGCGCTTCTGCCGCGGCGCGCGTCTCGCGCCGACCGGCCTCCGCTACCTGGGCGTTGCATGTTCGGGTGGGTCTGTGAGTAATATGCGTTTACGACTCCTGGGCCGCCCGGTACCCGTCTGGTACGAGGAGCGGAGGGAGCGCGAGTCGACACGAAGTCACCGCGCGGCCGCGTGGGCCCTCGCGTTGTGCGTTCGGTCATCAAGATAGGTTTCCGCAGGTCAATCGTCTGGCCTCCCGGCGACCATCTACTCTAGCAGTGCTTTCTTGCAAGGCCGGTAGCGTCCACCCCTCCGCCACCTGACTCTCTCGCCTTGACTTGCCCTTCTCTCTTGCTGGGAACTTCTTGTGCCCCTAGGGGCGGCGCGTGACGAAGCGTCCGCGCCGCCGCGAAGGGTCATGCCGCTCGCGCGGCATCGCATCCTGGCGCCCAGTGGAAACGACCGGCCTGGTGGCCGACCGACTCCAGGTGAGCCTAGCTGACCTCGACTTCGGCGCCTGCGGCTTCGAGCTTGGCCTTCACTTCGGCGGCTTCTTCCTTGCTGACCGCTTCCCTGACGACCCCGCCGGCCTCTACCAGGTCCTTGGCTTCCTTGAGCCCGAGGCTGGTGATGGCGCGGACCTCCTTGATGACGCTGAGCTTCTTCTCGCCGGTGGTGGACTTGATGGTGACGTTGAACTCCGTCTGCTCCTCCACGGCCTCGGCGGCGGCGGCGGGGCCCGCCATCATCATGCCCATGGGCATGGCGGCAGCCGCCTCGACGCCCCACGTCTCCTTGAGGG
>Ga0265293_10001590_pt1 | contig 48820 bp, 39 predicted proteins | sample Munlanlewell138R_FD_192505 | JGI IMG/M metagenome (GOLD analysis project Ga0265293, IMG submission 192505) | Leachate microbial communities from a municipal landfill in Southern Ontario, Canada - Leachate well 138R | ecosystem: Engineered > Solid waste > Landfill > Unclassified | place: Canada... | reverse complement strand
ATTATTTTGTAACAAGAATAAAGGACAATACGGTTTATGAAGTAGTAAAGGAACTCGAATTACCAGAAGATGAAGATCAACATGTTTTGCTTGATGAAATTATTCATCTTACTGGAAGTAAAGCTAAGAAAATTGATATACATGAAATTCAATTTAGACGAGTTGTAGCTTATCACGAAGAAGAAAACACAACAATTGAGATATTCACAAATAATGTAACATGGAAGGCATCCACTATTGCAGAATTGTATAGACGTAGATGGGATATAGAGACTTTCTTCAAGAAATTAAAGCAGAACTTAAACGTAAAAACGTTTATAGGCACATCGGAAAACGCCGTGAAATCACAAATATTTATTGCTTTAATAGCCTACTTATTGCTAGAATTAATGAGAAGAGTTGCCGCGAAAGGAAATCCGGCATTTTTCTAATTTCGTAGAAAAAATAAGAATTTGTTTGCCTTTTTATTTATCGCTTGATTATGTGATGAATACTATTAAACCAATAGCTCAAAAAGCAGAAAGACCACCTCCTCAGCCAGATTTATGGACACCTAAACAGTTAAATTTATTTTAAAAAGAAGACTTTTTTTCTCAACTTTATAAAACTACTCCTTAAAAACAAAGGAGTACAGAGAATTTTTGCCTAAATTTGAAAAACTTTCGGATGAATGTGATGAAAAATCTAATTTAAACTATTTGCTTGAAATGCCATAGCAGGGATTTGAGAGAGAGCTTCTGCAAAATTGTCAACAAACGTTTGTAATTTCTTTTTTCCTATAAATTTTGCAATCATAGGCAGTTTTGCATGCAGCGTAACACGTATGCGTGTGTCGTATGGAGCAATTTGTTTGAGTTGTACCCAAATGGTTAATTCTTGTGCTCCTTCGGCACCATATTTTACCAAATCATAGGTGTTTTTTTCAAGTATTACAAGCGTAACACTTATTCCTGGCATAGCTTCAATAGAAATACTTGTTTCGCTAAATGAAACTTTTTCTTTTAAATCAGGCGGTAACAATAGCCCTATATTTCGAAAATCTGTAATAAAATGAAATAATTGAGAATCTAAACAAGCGTTTTTTGTGATTTTGCTTGTTATTTTTGTTTCAGCCATAGTTTTAGTGTAATTAAAAATCTGCATTTTTTGGATAACGTGGAAAAGGAATAACATCACGTATATTCCCCATTCCCGTAACAAAAAGCATGAGACGCTCAAAACCTAATCCAAAACCTGCATGAGGAACGCTGCCATATCTACGAGTATCTAAATACCACCACATGTCTTCCATAGGAATTTTAAGTTCTTCTATACGTGTTTTAAGTTTTGTGTAGTCGGTTTCTCGTTCAGACCCACCTATTATTTCTCCAATTTGCGGGAAAAGCACATCCATTGCCGCAACCGTGTTTCCATCAGGGTTTTGTTTCATGTAAAATGCTTTAATGTCTTTTGGATAATCAGTAAGAATAACGGGTTTTTTAAAGTGTTTTTCAACTAAATAGCGTTCGTGCTCACTTTGTAAATCGGTGCCAAATCCTTTAATTTCATATTTGAACTGCCCTTTTTTATTTGGTTTTGAATTAGTTAAAATATCAATAGCCTCTGTGTATGTCAGTCGTTGAAATGAATCTGCAAGAATAAATTGTAATTTTTCAATAAGAGGCATAGCCCGTTCTGCTTCGGGTTTTCCTTTTTCTTCTTGTATTTGACGGTTTTGTAAAAACAACAATTCTGTCATGCAATTGTCTAAGGCATATTGAATTAAGTATTTTAAAAATTCTTCTGCCAAATCCATGTTTTCGGTAATTGTGTTAAATGCCACTTCGGGTTCTATCATCCAAAATTCGGCAAGATGGCGAGATGTATTAGAGTTTTCTGCTCGAAAGGTAGGTCCAAATGTATATACTTTTGACATTGCCATACATGCTAATTCAACATTTAATTGACCAGAAACAGTAAGATTTGTTTCTTTTCCGAAAAAATCTTGCGAATAATCAATAGAACCGTCTTCATGTTTAGGAGGATTGAGGGGGTCGAGCATTGAAACACGGAACATTTCCCCTGCACCTTCACAGTCAGAACCTGTAATAATAGGTGTGTGAATATTGTAAAATCCTCGTTCGGTAAAAAAAGTATGCACAGCATAAATCATTGCATGACGAATGCGTGTAATAGCACTAAATATGTTTGTTCTAAATCGTAAATGTCCAATTTCTCGAAGAAATTCTAAAGAATGACGTTTGGGTTGTAAAGGATATTTTTCAGGGTCAGCAGTGCCTAAAACTTCTATTGTTTTTGCTTGTAACTCAACCGCTTGCCCTTTGCCTTCCGATATTTGTAATGTTCCAAAAACACTAAGAGCACTCCCTACAGTTATGTTTTTAATAGTTTGAGGGGCAAACTTTTCAATCTCCACAACTATTTGTAAACTTTCAAAACATGAACCATCATTGAGTGATACAAATAGTACATAATTATTACCGCGGTGATTACGCACCCACCCTTTAACTACTATGTCTTTGCCTATTGTTTCTTTTAGTAACGTTTGTTTAATTTCTGTCCGTTGTATGCTCATACCGTTTGTTTTTTTAATCTGATGCAAAAATACATAATATCATTGATTACTGTAATCGAAAGTAAAAAAATATCTTTTTTTTGAGATAAAATATTAGACCTTTGTTTTTGTCAAAAAAGTGAAACAACAAAAATCACTCAAAAATACATTGTAAAATATATTGATTTTCAAAACCTTCTGGGGTTCGAATCCAATCAACTCTTTCTCCATTTACAACAAAACCAGCTTTTTTAAATAAAGAAAGACTTGATGTATTTGTTTTTGAAATTTCCGCATAAATTTGTTTAAGAAATAAAACCTCTTTAGTGTAGTTTTTAATGCATTCTATAGATTCACGAGCATACCCGTTTTTTGCGTATTCTTGAGAAACAAAAACCCCAATACCTGCTCTTCTATTATGAGGGTCAAAATCATATAAATCTATGGTGCCAACTGTTTTTGCTTCCTTATTAGCTGTTTCTATCATAAGTCGTAGCTGGCGAGTAGTGTAAATATCAAAATGATTATTCTCTATATATTTTTGCAATACATCTTTTGAAAAAGGAGCAATTGTAGAACTTACAAGCCATATATCAGTATTGTTTTCCCATGTGTAGAGCAATTCAACATCTTTTGGTTCAAGTGCTCGTAGGCGAATTTGGTCAGTTTCAAGTATTTTATGATATAACATGATAAAAAAATATAAAGTGAAAATAGAAACGTTATTTGTGTTTTTCGTTTCGAATAAATTTGCGTTTCAAATTAAAAATAGAAAATCTTTTTAATTTAAATACAATTTCAAACAATAAAAGTTTTTATATACGATATTTATATTAAAAAAAAAGGATATTTCAAAACCAAACTATATCTTTGCAATCAAAAATTTATAAAACGAAATAAGACTATGGCTGAAAAGCAAAAAACTCTTGTATCAGAAGCGGTTTTTAGTGGTGTTGGTTTGCATACAGGCAAACAAGTTACTGCAAGGGTTTTACCCGCAACAGCAGATTTTGGAATAAAATTTAAACGAATTGACATTGAATCTCAACCTGTAATTAACGCAGTTGCAGAAAATGTTGTTGACACTTCACGAGGAACAGTTATTGGAGTTAAAGACGCAAGTGTAAGTACTATTGAACATTTACTTGCGGCTATGTGTGGTTTAGGAATTGATAATGCACTTGTTGAAATTGATGGTCCCGAAGTGCCAATTATGCAAGGAAGTGCTAAAATATTTTACGAAGGTTTACAAAAAGCTGGTGTTACAGAATTAGATGCAGATAAAAACTATTTTGAAGTTCGTGAAAAAATTTCATATGTAGAAGAAGAGAGAGGAGTTGAAATAGTTGCGTATCCAAGTGATACATTTTCTGTAGATGTGCGAATAAGTTACGATTCTCCAATTTTACATAATCAATTTGCAACACTAAAATCTATTTCTGATTTTTATAAAGAAATAGCAGGTGCTCGTACATTTTGTTTTTTTAGAGAAATTGAAATGCTTGCAAAAAACAATTTAATTAAAGGAGGAAGCCTTGATAATGCACTTGTGTTTGTTGACCATGATACAACACAAGAGGAAATAGATAGGATTTCTAAGTTGTTTGAAAAAGAGCATGTTACAATTCAAAAACAAGGAGTGCTAAGCAATATAAGTTTACGCTATGAAAATGAACCTGCTCGTCATAAATTATTAGATGTAATAGGCGATTTAATGTTGGTGGGAATGCCTATTAAAGGTCATATTATTGCTACAATACCCGGACATAAAGCAAATACAGAGTTTGCAAAAATAATTCGTAAAATTATTAAAAGTAAACGTGGTCCGCAAGCTCCAAACATTAATATATATGACACGCCGGTTGTTGACAATATTGGAATTAAAAAAACGTTGCCTCATCGTTATCCTTTTCAACTTATAGATAAAATTATGGTTTTAACCGATGAGGAGGTTGTTGGAATTAAAACAGTTACCGGAAACGAACCGTTTTTTGTGGGACATTTTCCTGACGAACCTGTTATGCCAGGAGTTTTACATTTAGAAGCTATGGCACAATGTGGCGGGATTTTGGCTTTATCTACAGTTGAAGACCCCGAAAATTATTCAACGTATTTCTTAGGTATGGATAATATTAAATTTCGAAGAAAAGTTGTTCCCGGAGATGTTTTAGTGTTTCGATTGCGTTTGCTTACAGCTATCCGCAGAGGGATTGTTCATATGCAAGCTCAAGCATTTGTTGGGGAACAATTAGCAACCGAAGGTGAATTAATGGCTCAAATTGTAAAAACAAAATAAAAACATGTTACATAAAAATGCATATATAGATCCTCGAGCTAAAATAGGACAAAATGTTACAATTTCTCCTTTCTCATATATATATGGTGATGTTGAAATTGCTGATAATACTTGGATTGGACCAAATGTAACAATATTTGACGGTGCTCGAATTGGTGAGAATTGTAAGATTTTTCCCGGAGCAGTAATTTCTGCTATACCGCAAGATTTAAAATTTTACGGAGAATATTCAACTACCGAAATTGGAAATAATACCGTTATTCGTGAATGTGTAACTATTCATAGAGGTACAATAGATAAACAAAAAACTGTAGTGGGAGATAATTGCCTGCTTATGGGATACGTACATATTGCACATGACTGTATTGTGGGCAATGATTGTATTTTTGCAAATTATTCTGCACTTTCAGGACATTGTGTTGTTGGAGATCATGCAATTCTTGAAGGAATGGCAGCAGCTCCTCAATTTGTTAAAATAGGGAGTCATGCATTTATTGCTGGAGCTACAATTATACGTAAAAATGTACCTCCCTTTGTGAAAGCTGCCCGCGAACCAATAAGTTATATGGGCGTAAATGCTATAGGACTTAGAAGACGTGGATACGCCGAAGAACAAATAAATAGAATTCAAGATATTTATCGAGTTCTTTTTCAAAAAGGACTTAATATTTCGCAAGCAATAGAAATAATTCAAAGAGATTTTGAAGTTTCGGAAGAACGTAATATTATTCTTGACTTTGTACTTTCGTCTGATAAAGGAATTATAAACAGAGGGTAAGATATGCGCTTTGTTTATTTTACAATAATATTATATATATCATGTTTTTTTTATTCTTGCAATATATTCAATAGAACACCAAGTTTTATTGAGGTTTCTGGCTTCATCCAAGGAACTACGTATAGAGTCGTAGCAGAACATAAAGATAATGTAAACCTTCAAAAAAGTATTGATAGTATATTCGCTTCGTTTGATTCGGTTTTCAATAACTATGTGCCTTATTCTCTTATTTCACGTGTAAATAACAATGACAGCACCGTTGTTATACATGATGACTTTTTATATCTCTTAGAAAAATCACGCTATTTTTATGAAATTACAGATGGTGCTTTTGATATCACCATGGCTCCACTTGCAAATGCGTGGGGATTTGGATATAAAAATGACACCGTATTGCCTGATAAACAAACAATTGATAGTTTGTTGCAGTTTGTGGGAATGGAAAAAATTAGAATAGAAAACAATAAAATTTACAAACAAAAACCTCATGTTGCAATTATTGGAAATGCTATAGCAAAGGGATATTCAACCGATGTGATTGCTGAGTTTTTATTGTCGCATGCTATTACCAATTTTCTTGTTGATGTTGGAGGAGAAATGCGTGTGTATGGCAATAATCCTCAAGGAAAAATGTGGAATGTTGGAATTAATACACCATTAGAGGGAACTGCATACGATGAATATTCTGTTATTGTATCGTTAGAAAATAAGTCTATAGCAACATCAGGAAATTATAGAAAATTTTATATGAAAGACGGAGAAAAATACGCGCATACAATACACCCTAAAACAGGATATCCCGTTTCACATAACTTACTAAGTGCATCAATTATTACTGATAAATGTATAGATGCCGATGCACTTGCAACTGCATGTATGGTTGTGGGATTAGAAAAAGCTATTGAAATAATCGACGCGCACCCTCAATTTCAAGCAGTTTTTTATTATTATCAGCAAGATTCTCTTTACACCTATATATCAAAAGACTTGGAGCAATATATAGTGCATAAATAATATACTTTGCGATTTGAGTTGTTTTTAATTGTGCATATTTTAGTTGCTATTATGATATTGTGTGAAATTTTTGTACATGCATCTTAAAATAGAATTGGAATGTGTTACATAGTGAAAATAAAAGAAAAAGTGCAAATAATGTAAAATTTACACATTAAAATTTTCTCGTTCAAAAATTTTATTTAATTTTGACATCGGATGGGAGAGGTGGCCGAGTGGTTGAAGGCGCACGCCTGGAAAGTGTGTGTACCGCCTGAAACGGTATCGAGGGTTCGAATCCCTCTCTCTCCGCATAAAGAAAATGTTTAATTATATATATTTAAATTTTTAATAACAGTATTATGAAAAAGTTATTCGCAGTTTTAATGACTCTTGGAGTATTCTCATTAAATCTTTTTTCTCAGGAAACTCCTAATGTAACTCCTTCTCAAGAAACGGATGCAGTAGAAGCAGCTGTTGATAGTATAGCTGAAGTAGAAACAGAAGCAGAAGAGGTGGAGAATATAGATGCTTCAGAAATAGTGTCTTCAGAAGAAGTTGTTGAAAGAGGGTTACATCAAGCTCTTAAAGAAAAATTTATTGAAGGTGGAGCTGGTTTTATGGCGACTGTTGCTATTTGTTTAATTTTAGGACTTGCAGTAGCTATTGAGCGTATTATTTATTTAAATTTAGCAACCACTAACACAGACAAATTATTGTCAAAAATAAATACCACTTTAAATGAAGAAGGGGCAGAGGCTGCATTAGAAATTTGTAGAAATACACCTGGACCTGTTGCAAGCATATTTTATCAAGGAATTAGTAGAATGGATGAAGGCATTGATGTGGTGGAAAAATCGGTGGTGTCATACGGAAGTGTGCAGTTAGGGCTTTTAGAAAAAGGACTTACTTGGATAGCTTTGTTTATTGCTCTTGCACCTATGTTAGGATTCTTGGGAACTGTAGTTGGTATGATTGAAGCATTTGACGCTATTGCAATTGCTGGTGATATTTCTCCTACTATTGTTGCTGCGGGTATTAAAATTGCTCTTATTACTACTGTTGCTGGTCTTATTGTAGCAATGATACTCCAAATATTTTATAACTATTTATTGTCGAAAATTGATAATTTAACTTCTGATATGGAAGATTCTTCAATAAGCTTAGTTGATATCGTTGTTAAGTATAATGCAAAAAAATAATCGTAATGAAATTTAATAAATTTTTGAAAATTACCTCTATCTCTCTTTTTGTTGTGGCGAGTATAGCTATTCTGCTCTATATTGGTTATGCGTCATCAAAAGATTGTTTAGGGTGCGATCTTCCAATGTGTGAGGGCGTTACGGAGTCAGGGGAGAAGTATTTAATGCCTGCAGATTCTTGTGCACTATCATATGAAGAAATTAAACTTCGTGAACAAGAAATTAATGAAATTAATGCAGCTATGGGAATTTTAGATAGTGCAGAAATATCTGAATGTTCTAAAGAATGTTTAAATTATGCAGGTGCACTTATGATGTTTTTAATTATATCTGTAATTATAGCTGCTGTTTTAGTATTTGCATTTGCAATTTATTCTATAGTTGTTAATAGAAACAATATGAAAGGTGCCCTAATAGGCGGTGCTGGAGTCGGTCTTGTGATTTTAATTTCGTATTTGAAAGCAAGTGACGTGGTGCCAAATATTATTGGATATACAAATATCATCACACCTGCTGAGGCGCGATGGGTTGATACATCTCTTTATATGATTTATATCCTATTGGTGGCAGCTATATTAGGTATTGTTGCAACTGGAGTTTATAAATTGATACAAAACAATAAATAATAATACATAATCAAAAGGGCTGTTACAGTCCTTTTGGTTTTATTTTAATATAGTATAATTATGGCTCGAAGATCCGTACCAGAAATAAATGCAGCATCAATGGCTGACGTTGCCTTTATTCTGTTGATTTTTTTCTTGTCAGTTACCTCCATGGATTCTGATAAAGGCTTGTTTAGAACATTACCACCCTATGTCCCCGTTGAAGAACAAACAAAAATTAAAGTTGTTGAAAAATACTTGTTTGTGGTGTTTCTTAATAAAAATGATAATTTAATGATAGAGAAAAAACCAGCTCGTATGCAAGATATTCGTCCAAAATGTATAGAGTTTCTTACAAATATGAATAATGACATGACGGACCTTAGTGTTCCAGGGTATGACGTGGTTGATATCCCCTTACTTGGTGGACCGCAAAAGGTAACAAAAGCAATTGTGAGTATTCAAAATGATAGAGGCTCGTCATATGATAAATATATAGAAGTGCAAAATGAGATTGTGGCGGCATATAATATCGTAAGGGACAGACATGCACGTAAGTTTTTTCATAAAAAATATGATGATCTTACTGAAGATGAGCAGAATGCAATAAAAGAATTGCTCCCTCAAAAAATTTCTGAAATGGAACCAAAAAATATAGGAGGAAATTAATTATGGCAATTATTAGAAAAGATAAAAAAAAGGATGCACCACCTATTTCTACGGCTTCTTTGCCAGATATTGTATATATGATATTGTTCTTCTTTATGATAACTACTACAATGCGTGAAACTACTTTAATGTTGAAAAAACCTAATTTACCACACGCAACAGAAATAATAAAACTCGAAAAAAAATCTTTAGTGAGCAATATTTATGTTTCACCTCCATTACCTGAATATGAAGCTTTATTTGGAACACAACCAGTAATTCAGTTGAATGATGCAATTGAAGAAGTAAGTCAAATTAGTCTTTTTATTCAAAAGGAACGCGAAGCTCGTGATGCTAACGTGCGTGATTTTATGAGCGTTTCTTTAAAAGCTGATTCTAAAACAAAAATGGGAATTATTTCAGATATTAAAATGGAACTGAGAAAAGTTAATTCTCTAAAATTAAATTATGCAGCTTTAGGAAACTAACATAGTGTGTTTTATAATTTATAATTCAAAAAAAAGTTTGACATATATAATGTGCCAAACTTTTTTTTTGAATAGCATTTTATTAAATAAAAAATTGTATAAAATATATTAGAAAATTTGCTTAATTTGTATAACGAAGTAATTTATAACAATACAAAAAATTAAAACATATGAATCTTCTTTTTCTCTTTCTACAACAAAATGTAAGTTCAATATCAATAGCTGCTGAGAATACTATTGAAGAAGTCGCAACTACAGTAAAAATTAATTTTTTGGAATTATCTTTAAAAGGCGGATGGGTTATGATACCTATTTTGATACTTTCCATAATTGCTGTGTATATTTTTATAGAACGCTATTTCGCAATTAAAAAAGCAGCTACAGAAGATGCTACGTTTATGACCGAAATTCGTAATTTTATAGTGCAAGGTAAAATTGATGAGGCGCGTATGCTTTGTAAAACTAACACTTCGCCTGTAGCTTTAATGATTGATAAAGGTATTTCCAGAATTGGAAAACCACTTGCTGACGTGCGAGAAGCTATTGAAAATGTTGGAAAATTAGAGGTGTATAAACTTGAAAAAGGATTGCCAACCGTAGCAACTGTTGCGGGAGCTGCTCCAATGCTTGGGTTTTTAGGAACAGTACTCGGTATGGTGCGCGCGTTTTTTGATATGGCAAACGCCGCAGGAGGAAATTTTAGTATTACTATGCTTTCTAATGGTATATATACCGCAATGGTAACTACGGTAGCTGGACTTATTGTTGGAATTGTTGCATATATCGCATATAATACACTCGTGGTTAAGGTTGATAAAGTTGTGAATAAATTAGAATTACGAGCAACTGAATTTATGGATTTACTTAATGAACCTACAGAATAATAATTGATATGGCAATACGACCTCGAAATAAAATTAATGCTGAATTTAGCATGTCATCTATGACAGACATTGTGTTTTTGTTGCTGATTTTTTTTATGGTAACTTCAACACAAATTGCACCGAACGGATTGCAAGTAACACTTCCTAAAAGTTCTTCGCAAATTACACAAAAACCAACAGTGTCGGTTTCTATTAACGAAAACTTGCAGTTTGCAGTAAACATGGAAATTATTCCATTCGAAAATCTTGAAACGTATTTACAACAAGAACTTGCTGGACAAGAAGAACCTTCTATAGTTTTACGCGTAGATACAAAAGTACCAACAGGAGAAACGGTTAAAGTAATGGAAATAGCAAGTAGAAATAGATGGAAGTTTACGCTTGCTACTCAACCCTAATATGCTATGAATTTAGATAAACGAAATATGCAAGGTTTAGTGGGCACCATATTATTTCATGGTGTGTTACTTATTATTTTGTTGATATTTTCGTTTTCTTCATCTCCATATCAATATCCTGAACCAGAAGGTATTGTGATTGATTTTGGTGAATTAGTTCAGGGCGATGAAAGTGTGGCTTTTCAAGAATATCAAAAAGTACAAGAACAGGAACAAGTTGTGGATGTGGTACATACAAATGCAGTGCAAAATGTTGCTACGCAAGATGCTGAAAACACTATAACTGCTCCTAAAAAAGACACAACGGCGATTGTGAAAAATGAAATTTCTCCAGAAGAAATCGCACGGCAAGAACGAGAACGTATTGAATTAGCAGAAAAAGCTCGTATTGATGCTATGTTTAAAAATAAATTAGACGGCTCTTCTGGTAATTCTGGCAACTCTGAAACTGGTGCAGTTTCTGGTGTAGTTGGAGATCCTCATTCAACTTTACATGGCTCAAGAAAAGGAAGTCCCGGTAATCCGTATGGTAATAAAGATGTTACGTCTTGGGAAAAACCTTTGTACACCCAAAATTGTAATAAACCAATTCAACTTACATTGCAAATTGATAATATGGGAAATGTAATTGCAATTACAAAAGTAGAAACCGCATTGAGCGAACAGGCTTGTATTATGGCTGCGAGAAAGGCTGCAATGAAAGTGAAATTCCCTTCTGATCCAACAGTAATTGGTCCGAGATACGCAAATATTGAATATGAATATACTGTATCTGTGCAATAAAATTTGTATTTGATTTAGTTTGCCTCTGTATTTTTGTTTGTATGAATTTTTCAAAAGATGTTATTCAAGATTTTCAAGAACTAATTCTTGCTAAAGGATATGATTTATATAGAGAAATGCCGTGGCGTTTAGATACAAATCCATATTATGTTTTTTTATCGGAAATAATGTTGCAACAAACACAGGTTTCTCGTGTGCTTGTAAAATTTAATGAATTTATAACAAAATTCCCTAATATTAAAGATTTAGCAAATGCTCAATTTGATGAGGTGTTGGCAACATGGTCGGGATTAGGATATAATAGAAGAGCTAAGTTTTTGCATACGTCTGCTGGAATAATTCAAAATACATATAACGGAGTTGTGCCCAATTCTTTTTCGGATTTATGTGAATTACCAGGAATTGGACCAAATACCGCTGCTTCAATTTTAGTATATGCATATAATCAACCTTATGTGTTTGTAGAAACAAATATTAGAACGGTATTTATTTATACATTTTTTCCTGATGTTACGCAAAAAATCGAGGAAAAACGTATTGTGCAGGCAGTTCAACAAACACTTTATACTGCTAATCCACGCCAATGGTATTGGGCATTAATGGATTATGGGAATTATTTAAAAAAAACAGTGGGGAATTATAATAAATTTTCAAAATCATATACAACGCAATCAAAATTTGAAGGTTCTAATCGCCAAAAACGAGCAAAAATACTCCGATTGTTATTACAAAATGAACAACTTCTTGCAACAGAAATAGCTGAAAAACTTTCGATTGATATTGCATTATGTACACATCTTTTAGATTCACTTTGCAAAGATTCTCTTATACAAAAAGATGCTCAGTATTTCCGAATAACTCAATAATTATGATAAATGTAATTGTTTGTCCAAAAACAATTGTATGCAAAATGTTTTTATAAAATAATAGTGATAAACAACAATCTTTTTTTATGAATAGCTGTGTGTTGTATAAGTTCTGTATATTTGTATATACCTTTGTTAGGTTTTAGATTTTATATAATCACATAATGTGATACGAGAACAATATGAAAATTCTACAAAAACTTCTTCTTTTTTTTCTTTTTTTTCTGATACAATTGAGCACACATGCACAATTTTATAACGGAACTCAAATGAATTTTGGGAAAAATCGAGTGCAATATTCTGACTCGTTTTGGAGATATTTGAGATACGATAATTATGATGTGTATTTTGATAAAGAAGGACGGGAATTAGCTGATTATGTGGCTAAATGTGTTCCGATGGTAATTGATGATTTTAAAAAAATTCTAGAACTTACCTATCCTCGACGAATTATTTTTGTGGTTTGCAATTCTCTTGAGGATTTTAAACAAACAAATATTGGATTAGGCACTGCACATGTGGAGCATAATATTGGAGGAATAACACAAATTACTGATAATAAAATTACAGTTTTTTTTACAGGAAATCATGCCGATTTACTATATCAAATTCGCAAAGGTGTGGCGGAATTGTTTATAAATGAATATTTGTTTGGTGCCGAAAATTATAGAGAAATCATATCAAATTCCGCTCTTACCGAATATCCTGAATGGTTTGTGCAAGGTCTTATTGAATACATTTCGGGCAATTGGAACGGACAAATAGAGTCGAGAGTGATTGAAGGATTGAAAAATGGTTCGTATAAAAAAATTACAAAATTGTATGGCGATGATGCTGTGTACGCTGGTTTGGCTTTATGGAAATTTGTGGCAGAACTATATGGAGTGTCTCAAATAGGAAATATCCTTTATATAACTGGGGTTATTAAAGAAATTGAATTAAGCTTTGAGTTAATGATTGGCAAAACTCTTATGCAGCTTGTACATGAAATGGAAGAATATTATTCAGATAAATTAGGAATTTCTTCTGAAAATGCACTTGTAGGTGAGTCTATACCTTTGCCTAAGCGAATTGCAAAACAACAACCTATTACGTTTGCTATTGGTCCAGATTCTCAGGAGTTTTGTTTGGCAACACAAAAAAATGGTAAAATTTCTGTCTGGCTTAAATCAATTGATAAAAAAAGAACAAAACGTATCATGAAAATTGGTCATGAAATTGGTCAAATTCATGATGGAACATATCCTTCAATAGCTTGGCACCCAAGTGGAAAAATGCTTTCTCTGTTTTATGAGACAAAAGGTTCGGTGTTTTTGCGAATGTATATTCCCGAAACAAAAGAAATTATGGAACGAGAGTTTCGGGATTTCGATAAAATTATGGGGTTTTCTTATTCTAGCGATGGATATAAAATAGTTTTTACTGGTGTTAAACGTGGACAATCAAATGTTTATATATATGATGTACGAACCTACAGTTTAACGCAAATAACTCAATCGTTTTCAAATGATTTACAAGCATCATTTGCACAAAATGATACAAAAGTTGTGTATGCTTCAAATCGTGTAAGCGAAACCGATTATGTGTTTGACACAATAGCATCTACATTTGACTTGTATAGCGTTGATATTCAGTCTCGAATCTCAAAAAAACTTACAAATACTTCTTTGGATAATGAAATAAAACCACAAGAAATTTCTGAAGGAGAATTTGTATTTCTTTCTGATAAAATAGGAGTGCATTCGTTGTATTATGTAAAAACAGATAGCGTGATTGTTGCTATTGATACAGCAATTCACTACGCTTATTTTTCTGATATACAGGCTTTAACAAACGGCCCAGAACACATTTTGGATTTTACATTATATGATGCAAACAAATATGTATGTGTGCTTACGTACACAAATAAAAAATATGATTTCAAAAAAATTCCACTTGAATACTTATTTGCACATAAACCCGAAAAGGAACATCAAACACATTATAAACATTTGCTTGATAGTATGCGTATGTGGCAAGATTCTCTTGTTTTAAATCAAACTGATACCTTGGAACGTACGTCTTACATTATTGACAACACTAACTTAGCCGATAGTGTTATTTATTTTGATTCTTTAGCGCCGCTTTATAAAATTTCACATGTATATGAAACTAATTTTTATGTGAATCAAGTAGTAAATCAAGTAGATTTTGGATTTTTAAATACAGGATATCAAAAATTTACAGGTTCTGATTTTTATTATATGCCACGCTTAAATATGTCGTTAAAATTTGGTGTGATAGATTTATTTGAAGATTATAGATTAACAGGAGGAGTGCGTTTTTTTGGTGATTTTAACAGCAATGAATTACTTTTTTCGTTTGAAAATCTTAAAAAGAGATGGAATAAAAAAATAGTATTTCATAGGCAAACATTACTTACGTATTCTGATATGTATTCCTATGATATTTATAAAGCTTTTGATAATCAAGTTCTTGCACCTTATTCATATCCGTTTGATGAGGCTCGAAGTTTTCGCATCACTCCAAGTTTTCGTGTTGTAAACACAGTAACTTTGTCCACAGGGCGTTTGTCATCGCTTTCTGCTCCTGATATTCATGAGTATTTGGGAGGGCTAACACTTGAGTATGTATTTGATAATGTATTGCCTCAAGAACTTAATATTTATAACGGTTCTCGATGTAAAGTTTTTACCGAGGTGTTTGGGCAAATTCAAAAAACGCCTATATATCTTTTTACATTTGGTTTAGACTTACGGCATTATCAAAAAATTCATAGGAATATTATATTTGCAACTCGAACCGCATATAGTTATTCGTATGGCACATCGCCTTTATTATATTATTTAGGAGGAGTGGATAATTGGATTAATCTCTCGCTGCAATCATCAAAATTTGATAAAACAAAAGAATATGATAGAACAGTAAATTGGACATATCAAGCTCTTGGGGCTAATATGAGAGGATTTCAGCAAAATGTACGAAACGGACCTTCATTTGCGATTATGAATAATGAGGTTAGAATACCAATTGTTCGTTATTTTGCAAATCGTCCTATTAAATCTGATTTTATATCAAGTTTTCAAATTGTAGGTTTTTTTGATGTTGGTGGTGCATGGAATGGTTTATATCCAAATGCGAAAGAAAATGCCTATAATTATTCTATTATTGGTGATTTAACTACAAGTCCGGTGCAGGTAATAATAGATGAAATGCGACAGATTTTTGTATATGGCTATGGCTATGGAATCAGAAGTCGTTTGTTTGGTTATTTTTTACGTCTCGATTGGGCATACGGAAAAGATGATGGTGTTTTGCAAAAACAATTTTATCTTTCGTTAAGTTTAGACTTTTAAAACCCACATTGTGATGTTTTTTTCTCTTGATTTTACCTATAAACAACTTTTTTTTGTTTAAAAAGGAATTTATTTTAATAAGTTACTTGGGAATATAAAAAAAATATATATTTTTGTAATTCCGTAAATAACAAGTATACACAGTAAATTGTTTAAATATCAAAGAGTTATGAAAAAGAAAAAATTACATGTTTTTCAATTAGTATTAAGTTCGGCACTTCTTATATTGGTAAGTTGTGGTGGAGCTAACAAAATGATTAATGATGCAGGTACAATTGCATACGAGGTTTCACCTACAGTACTTGAAATGAAAGGTGATAGTGTGGAAGTTTCAGTAACAGTTAAGTACCCGCCAAAGTTTTTTAACAAAAATGCCGTAGTAGTTGTAGTTCCTGCAATTGTGTGGCAAGGTGGAAGTTCTGCGTACAATAAAGTAACCCTTCAGGGAGAAAAAGTACAAGGAAATGGTGAGGTAATTTCGTATGAAACAGGTGGCTCTTACACATTTAAGGGGAAAATTCCTTATAAAGATGCTATGTTAAAATCTGAATTGATTTTAAAATCTACTGTTTCAATCAAAGGAAAAGATGCGATTCCTTTACCTGATGCTAAAATTGCAGACGGTGTTATAGCAACTGCAACTTTATTACAAAATGAAGCTCTTGCAATTGAGTCTATGAACCAATTTCAACGTCGCCAAGTTATTTCTGCTGAATCTAAAATTAACTTCTTGATTAATCAAGCTGTGGTTCGCGGTAATGAACTTACGAAAGAGGACATGAAAAACATGAAAAAGTTTATTGCAGATGCAGAAAAAGATCCAAATATTGAACTAAAAAACACACAAGTTATTGGGTATGCTTCTCCTGAAGGACCTGAAGCACACAACCAAAGTCTTGCTGAAAGTCGTCAAACTGCTGCACAAAAAGCAATAGCAAGAGATGTAAAAGTTGAAATGTTAGGTACTGCTGCTGGTGAAGACTGGGATGGTTTCCGTCAATTAATGCAAGCATCAGATATCGAAAATAAAGAGATTATTTTATCTGTATTATCTAAATATTCTGACGGAGCTACGCGAGAGGCTGAAATTAAAAAAATGGCTGCGGTTTATTCTCAAATAGCTAAGGAAATTCTTCCAGAACTTCGTCGTTCACGTATTGTGGTGAATGCTGAAAAACAAGGAAAATCAGATTCTTTAATTATTGCACTTGCAACTGCAAATGAATTAACTGGAGATACGCTTTCTATAGAAGAATATTTGTTCGCTGCAACAATTGCTAAAGATCAAGACGAGGCGGCTGTAATGTTAACTAATGCTTCTAAAATATATCCTGATAATTGGAGAATATTTAATAATTTAGGTTGTATTTATGTTGACCAAAATAAATTTGCAGATGCGCAACAAGCATTTGCTAATGCTGATAATTTATCTGATGGAGATAAATCTGTTAAAAATAATTTAGGAGTTCTTGCAGTTAAACAAGGCGATTTAGCAACAGGACTTGAGTATTTTGAAATCGCACAAGGTGCTGGTTCTGAAGTACGTTATAATATGGGTATCATAAAAGTAAAAGAAGGTGATTATTCTTCGGCTGTGTCAATGTTTGGTTCAAATGCTACGTTTAATGCTGCTTTGGCTAAATTGTTAAATGGCGATGTTGATGGTGCTACACAAACTATTACAAAGGCTGATGAAGATGAAAATGCTGCTGCATATTATTTACGTGCTATTATTGGTGCTCGAACAAAAAATGTGGATATGATTGTTTCTAACTTAAAAGTTGCAATTCAAAAAGACCCTTCATTTAGAGAGAGAGCTCAAAAAGATTTAGAATTTAGAACGTATTTCGAAAATCAAGATTTTAGAGCAACTGTTCGATAATAAATAAAAAATATAAATAAAAAAAAGGCTGTTCTTTTTAGACAGCCTTTTTTTTATGAAACTAATATGTCTTTTTTAGAAAGCCGTAATAGAAACACACGATATTATATTTTCTAAATATTATATGTATTGATTTATTATCGCTATAGCTTGTTGATAATAACTCCCGCCAAAAAGTGTGTAATGATTCATAATGTGATATAAACGATATATTCCTTCACGATATTCATATCCTTCGGGTAATGGAAATTCTTTAGAATATGCTGTGTAAAAATCTGTAGGAAATCCTCCAAATAATTTTGTCATGGCAAGGTCGGCTTCTCTATTACCATAATATACAGCGGGGTCAATAACACATGCCTCTCCATTTGCATGAACTAAAAAATTTCCATGCCATAAATCTCCGTGTAAAAGTGAAAAAGCATCATCAGAACCTAATAATATGTTTGAAATTTGAGACTCTAATTTTGTTATTTTTGCACGAAGTTCTGCAGTAGGCAATCCTTTTTTTTCCATGCATTTTAGTTGAAACACAATACGATTTTCAAAATAAAAATCTGTCCACGATGGTAATTGTGTGTTTTTTTGTACTGTAGCACCTATATAATTATCTTCATAAAATCCGCAGTAATCCGCAGTGTGTTTATGCATGAGTGCAAAATTCTTCCCAAAATCAGTAAAAAAATTAGAATTTCGTTTTCCTTGTTCTATAAAATCTAATAATAAAAAATCAGAATTAAACTCAATGATTTTTGGACACAAAATGGTTTTAGAATTTGCAATTTCTTGTAAACCATCTGCTTCTTTTATAAACATATCGTTAGGTAAATTGCCGCATTTTAAAAAATATGCAATGTTTCCAAATGTAATTTTATATGTATTTGCAATGCAACCTCCCCCAATACTTTGAATAGCAGTAATAGTGCCGTATCTTTCTTCAATATGTGTGTGTATTGAGTTGGGTATCATGTAATTTTAGCCTTATTATGGAATGTTTACAGAAAAAAATGCAGGACTTTTTATCGACATTCTTCCAACGCGTATGCTGGGTTTAATTTTTAGCTGCACGTCTTTTGAAAGTGTTTGAATAGATGACATTGAAAACACCATGCTTGTAAGTTCTTTTACCGAAAACACTTTTAAAATTGAACCAATATCTGTTACAATATTAATTGGAATCTCAACTGTTTCATTGGGGCTAATTTCGTATCGCTCTGTAATTGTGCCATCTGCAACTTCTTGGTTGCGTAATAATAATTTCCAATCTAAGTTGTTTAGAGCAGCTTTTTGAGCATTTGGATTATGTACGCGAACATGTGCCGTAAGCGAAATTGGAATTTTACGTGCCATAATAGCCTGCGAAATACGTGATGATTCTTGTGTTTTAAGATCACGTAGATTTTGTTTCCCATTAAGAGAAACGCCGTTTACTTCTAAATTCGAAATGTTCGAAAGAGAATAAGAACAATCTTGCAGAGCTTTAGTTTCACGTATAGAACGACATGAACTTACGATAAAGATACTGCAAATAATACTGAGTATATATACGTTTGTTTTCAATTATGATAGTTTGTTAGTTATATATTCTTGAATGAGTTTAAATGCAGTTGAAATTCCGTTAGGATTTTTTCCTCCTGCTGTTGCAAAAAATGCTTGTCCACCACCACCGCCTTGAATTTCTTTAGATGCAATGGCAATTATTTCTTGTGCCGAAAGTAAGGATTTGTTTACGATATCTTGTGAAATAGCTGCAGCAATTTGTGCTTTGTTGCCAACAGCTACAGCAAGCACACACACACTATTTTCTTGTGTGTTTTTAATATGCATTGCAATATCTTTCATACTGTTGGCAAAACGTGCATCAATAGATTCAATAATTACCGAAACATTTCCTATTACTTGCTTTTTTTGTACAAGTTCGTTTGCAATCGCCAGCGCTTTTTCTTTTTCATACGTATCAACTGCTTTTTTTAACGAACTATTTTCAGCTTGTAAGCTACGAATAGTTTCTGTTAATGTATGTGGCGATTTTAAGAGTGATTTTATTTCAGCAATTTCATCTATTGCTTTAAAAGCGTATGTTTCAGCACTTTCGGCAGTAACAGCCTCTATTCTCCTAATTCCTGCAGCAATTGCAGATTCCGAAATTATTTTAAAAAAGCCAATAGTTCCTGTAGAAGAGGCATGTGTGCCACCGCATAATTCAATAGAAGAGCCAAATTGAATAACTCGCACAACATCACCATATTTTTCACCAAATAAGGCTTTTGCTCCCATTTTTTCCGCATCGTCTATAGGAGTTTCGGCATGTTCTTGTAATGGAATATTTGCTCGTATAGCTGCGTTTACCAATTGCTCAACTTCACGAATTTCTGCATTACTCATTTTTTGAAAATGAGCAAAATCAAAACGCAATCGTTCCGATTCAACTAAAGAACCTTTTTGTTCAACATGTGTTCCTAATACTGTTTGCAAAGCTTCATGTAATAGATGTGTGGCAGTATGATTTGTTTCAATTGCTTTTCTACGAGTTTGATTAACTACAGCACGAAATTCCACATTAAAGTCAGACGGCAATTCGTGGGTAATATGAATAATGAGATTGTTTTCTTTTTGAGTATCAACAATAGTGATTTTTTTACCATCTGCTTCAATAAACCCAGAATCCCCAGTTTGACCACCCGATTCTGCATAAAATGGAGTTTTGTCAAATACGAGTTGATACACATTTTTATTTTTTGCTCTTACTTCTCGATATTTAATTATTGAAATGGTAGTTTCTGTAGTTTCATATCCTATAAACAGAGTACTGTTTCCGTTTGTTATATCAATCCAGTCTCCCGTAGAAACTTCTGTAGCTTTTCGTGCTCTGTTTTTTTGTTTTTCTAATTCTATTGTAAATTCTTGTTCGTTAACGGTAAGGTTTTGTTCTTTTGCAATTAATGTTGTTAAATCAAAAGGAAAACCGTATGTGTCATACAAAGTAAATGCGTCAACACCTGAAATTTGCTTTGTGTCGTTTTTTGTTTTATCAATTATACCTTGCAGCAAATGAATTCCTGTGGTTAAATTACGCAAGAAGGATTTTTCTTCTTCAAAAATAATTTTAGAAATAAGAGATTCTTGTGCTTGTAATTCTGGATATGCATTTCCCATTGATGCAATAAGAGGTGTGAGTAATTTGTGCAAAAATGGCTCGTTGAATTGCAAAAACGTGTATCCGTATCGTACGGCACGCCTAAGAATACGTCTAATTACGTATCCAGCTTTAATGTTCGAAGGTAATTGTCCATCGGCAATTGCAAAAGAAATTGTGCGAATATGATCGGCAATAACTCGCATTGCAATATCTTGTTTTTCATTAATTCCATAGGTAGTATTTGCAAGCTGTGCGATATGTGAAATAATAGGTTGAAACACATCAGTATCATAATTTGATTGTTTTCCTTGCACAATCATAGCCAAACGTTCAAAACCCATTCCGGTGTCAACATGTTTGTTAGGAAGCGGCTCTAAGCTGCCATTTGCTTTTCTGTTAAATTGAATAAATACTAAATTCCAAATTTCAATAACATGTGGGTGGTCTTGATTTACCAAATCTTTGCCCGGTATTTTTTTCTTTTCCTGCTCAGAACGTATGTCTATGTGAATTTCAGAACATGGTCCACATGGTCCGGTATCACCCATTTCCCAAAAATTATCTTTTTTATTCCCTCGTAAAATTCTTTCTTCGGGCAAATATTGTTTCCAAAAATCATACGATTCTTTGTCAAATTCAATGTTATCAGCACTATCACCTTCAAACACGCTTGCGTATAAATTATCTTTTGAAATAGCAAGATGTTCGGTTAAATATTCCCATGCCCAAGCAATTGCTTCTTGTTTAAAATAATTTCCAAACGACCAATTTCCTAACATTTCAAACATGGTATGATGATAGGTGTCGTGTCCAACTTCCTCTAAATCATTATGTTTCCCCGATACCCGTAAACATTTTTGAGAATTTGCCACCCGTGGTGCTTTAACAGGGGCGTTTCCTAAGAATATATCTTTAAATTGATTCATTCCTGCATTTGTAAACATAAGTGTTGGGTCATCTTTTACAACCATTGGTGCCGATGGCACAATAACATGATCTTTTGATGCGAAAAAATCTAAAAATGACTGTCGTAATTCGCGAGCATTCATAGTAAAATAGTATAATTTTTATAATTTGTTAATATTACTCCTTACGAGTTTGTTTGTTTTGTATGCAAAAGTAAATTATTTTTCATTACTTTTGCAAGTAAAGAAAAAATTGATAGCATTATGGCTAAGGGAAAATATCGATTTAATGCAGATTCTCTCATATATGAAAAAATAGAATATTCACCAAAACGTATTCTCACTATAGGTTTCGTATATATTATTTCTTTTTTTGTATTGGGTTTTTCGTTTATGCTTTTATGGTTAAACTTTTTTCCTTCGGCTCAAGAAAAACAATTGATGCAAGAAAATGCAGAATTGCGAATGCAATATAAAGTATTAAATACTAAATTAGGAACGGTTCAAAGTGTATTAGAAGATATTGCACATAGAGATAATAATATTTATCGTGTGATTTTTGAAGCAGATCCTATTCCAAATGAAGTAAGAACAGCAGGTTTTGGTGGGGTTAATCGCTATGCAGATTTAGAATCTAAACCAAATATGGAGATTGTTGTTGAAACTGCAAACCGTTTAGATAAACTTTATAAGATGCTATATGTTCAAACATTATCGTTTGATAGTGTTATTAATCTTGCTCGAAATAAAGAAGATATGTTGCGTTCTATACCTGCAATACAACCGTTAGCAGATAGAGATTTAACAGGTTTTGCATCAGGATTTGGTTATAGAATACATCCTATATATAAAACCTATAAAATGCATACAGGTATTGATTTAACTGCTCCTTTAGGTACAAAAATTTATGCAACAGGAGACGGAACGGTTTCTCTGGCTCGCTTTGAACGTGGATACGGGAAATGTGTATTTATTGATCATGGATATAATTTTGAAACAGTATATGCACATATGAGTATGATTTTGGTAAAACCCGGTCAAAAAGTAAAACGTGGAGAAGTTATTGGATTGGTAGGAAATACAGGCGTTTCAACAGGTCCGCATTTGCATTACGAAGTGCGAAAAGGGAAAAAACCCGTGAATCCTATAAATTATTTCATGAACGATCTTTCTCCTGAGGAATATGATGAAATGCTGCGTGTTTCAATTCGTCCTTCTCAAACCTTAGATTAAGGGGCATGCGTTATCAATATTTGAATAGAGATATAAGTTGGTTGTATTTCAATCATAGAGTGCTCGAAGAAGCTAAAGACGAGTCGCTTCCTATATATGAACGACTTAATTTTTTAGCTATTTATTCAAATAATTTAGAGGAATTTTATCGTGTGCGACTTAGTTATTATCGCCGATTAATTCGAGATTTATCGCCTGACCACCCTAAAAATAAAGCAGTAAAACCAGCCGAAACAATTTTGATTATTAATGAACTTGTTGGGAAATTTCAAAATGAATTTACTGATGTGTTTCAAAACACTATTATACCAGAACTTGAAAAAAATTCTATACGAATTCTTGAACAAAAATCAAAATTTACCGATGCACAAGCACGATTTATTCGAAATGTGTTTAATGCAAATATTCTTCCGTTTCTTCAGCCTGTTATTTTAGTGAAAAATCGTGTAAAACCGTTTTTACGTACTGGTCAAATATATATAGTGGTAAATATGTTTCTAAAACCATACGCTTCGTTTAAAGCGGTTAGGAAACGCCGACCAATATATGGATTAGTAAAATTACCAACTGATCATGGTATTTCTCGATTTATTCAATTGCCTAAAGATGGACAAGGAAATTACTGCATTCTGTTTCTCGAAGATATTATGATGTCGCATGTGCAAGATATTTTTCCTGGTTATATTATTGATTCGTGGTATAGCATTAAAATGACACGTGATGCTGATTTAGATTATGAAGAGCATGAATCAGAGGAACTTATTGATATTATTTCTAATATAGCTACAACTCGTCAACTTGGACGGCCAAACAGGTTTCAGTATGATTTTTCAATGCCTGCTCGTTTGTTACACTATATTTCAAAAACATTTGAGTTAGATGTAGAAGATTTAGTGCAAGCAAGTAAATATCATAATTTTAGAGATTTTTTCACCTTCCCAAATCCCAAATCTCCTGAACTTGAGTCTGAACCACATCATCCTTTGTCGCATCCGGTATTGCATGGAACACGTTCGCTGATTCGTTTTTTTGAAAATAATGAAATCATGCTTCATTTCCCATATCAATCATATGCGTATTTTATAAAGTTTTTAACCGAAGCAGCGTATGATGATAGTGTTTCTGAAATTAAAGCAACACAATATCGAGTTGCCGATAATTCTGCGGTGGTAAAAGCTCTTATTTTGGCTGCTCAAAATGGTAAAAAAGTAACGGTATTTGTTGAGCTTAAAGCACGATTTGATGAGGAGAATAATTTACGTTTTGCTCACGAAATGAAACGTGCAGGTATTGCTATTATATACAGTATGCCGCGACTTAAAGTGCACACAAAAGTAGCTTTGGTGTCGCGTATTACATCGCAAGGAGAAAAAAAATTAACTGCTTTTTTAGCAACTGGAAATTTTAATGAGAAAACTGCTGAAACATATTGTGATCATGGTTTTTTTACTGGCGACCCTCAGCTAACTCATGAACTTGAAGCTTTGTTTGATATTTTTGAACGCACTATTTCTCATTATACGTTTCAACATTTGTTGGTGCCTAATAATAATATGGTTCAAAGATTTGAGGAGTTAATTCGACAGGAAATTTCTAATGCTCAAAAAAATGAAAAGGCATATATCATTTTAAAAATGAATGCTCTCGAAGACCCATATATGATAAATCTTTTATACGAAGCAAGTACAGCGGGGGTGTCTATTGATATTATTGTGCGTGGAGCGTGCTGTTTAAAACCAAATCAACCGTATAGTAAAAATATTCGCCTTATTCGTATTGTCGATCATTTTCTTGAACATGCACGAGTGTTTTATTTTTACGCAGGGGGTAAACAACATATTTACCTTAGCTCTGCCGATTGGATGCGACGAAATCTTTATCGACGAATTGAATGTGCGTTTCCAATTTACGATGAAGATATTAAAAAAGAATTACTTGACATACTTTATATTCAACTTGCCGATAACGTAAAAGCAAGTTATATTTCTGAGGATATGAACAATGTTCGTGTTCCGCAAAAAGGAAAAATAGTTCATTCTCAAAAAGAAATTTACAAGTATCTTTCTAAAAAATACCAACAAACATAATGCATGTTAGCTGTTAGTACGTTAAATCTAATTTCTTTTCTTCGGCAATTTTTCGTAAATTTATAAGAGCATAGCGCATTCGTCCTAATGCTGTGTTTATGCTAACATTGGTGAGTTCTGCAATTTCTTTAAAACTCATATCAAGATACAAACGCATTATAACAATTGCACGCTGTTCTTCGGGAAGTATTTTTACAATGTTTTTAACCTCATCTAATACTTGTTCTTTTGACCGAACGTCATCAATGCTTTTTGCACTAAGTTTTGAGTCGTTAAATAAATCATATTCGCCTTGCATGTGCGAAACTTCTTTGTAATTTTTTCCTTTGCGAAAATGATCTATTGCTAAATTATGAGCAATACGCATTACCCACGAAACAAATCTTCCTTCGTCTATATAATTTCCATTTCGCAGAGAATTAATTACTTTTACAAAAGTATCTTGAAATAAATCTTCTGCAAGCATTTCGTCTTGCACGGTAAATTTTAAATAATTAAATACTTTTTGTTTGTGGCGAGAAATTAAAATGTCCATTGCCGCTGGATTACCATCAACAAATTCTTTAATAAGTTGATGGTCTGAAACATAACTTTTCATAATAACGATATTTTATTAATTTATTGAAAAGTAAATGTTTCCTATAGGCAGTTTTTTTAGAGTTTTTACATATAATTTTTGCTAAATTAACACATTATTAATAATAAATCAAAAAAATGACCGAAAAAACAGAGGATTTTTTGAACTTTGAAGGCTTATTATGAAATGTTCAAATAAAATGAATTTGACAACAAAAAAAAATATTGAAATACATGGTGCACGGGTGCATAACCTTAAAAATATTAGTTTAAATATTCCCCGAAATTCATTTGTAGTTATTACTGGTTTATCAGGTTCTGGTAAATCTTCCTTGGCATTTGATACGCTTTATGCTGAGGGGCAACGCCGTTATGTTGAAAGTCTTTCGTCATATGCTCGTCAGTTTCTTGGTAAAATTCATAAACCCGAAGTCGATAAAATTCTTGGTATTCCGCCGGCAATTGCTATTGAGCAAAAAGTTAATACTTCAAATCCTCGCTCTACGGTTGGTACAGCTACAGAAATATATGATTATATAAAATTATTATATGCCCGCATTGGAAAAACGTTTTCGCCTATTTCTGGTGTTGAGGTAACACGTCACACGGTTACGCATGTGGTGCAAGATATTCTTGCAAAAGCAGTTGGTAGATATTATATCACAAGTCCGTTGCTATTAAAAGATTTGAATTTTGAAAGTCGTTTGGAATTACTTATGCAACAGGGATTTAATCGCCTACTTTGCAAAGGTGAGGTCGTGAGAATTCAAGATGTATTGTTGCAACCAGATTTTGCAGAAAATTGCAAGCATGTTTTTTTATTAATAGACCGTGTGTTGCCTGATGAATTGCAAAAAAATCGTATTGCTGATTCTGTACAAACAGCGTTTTATGAGGGAGAGGGAACATCTGTTGTGTGGCATGAATATGAAGAGAAAATGACATCAGTTACGTATTCAAACACTTTTGAAGCTGATGGAATATTGTTCGAAGAGCCTTCTGTTCACATGTTTAGCTTTAATAGTCCGCTTGGTGCATGCCCTATATGCGAAGGTTTTGGTAAAATTATGGGTATCGACCCCAATTTGGTGATTCCTAATAAAAATCTATCGGTTTTTGATGGTGCTATTGCATGTTGGTCGGGTGAAAAAATGCAAGAGTGGAAAAATGAATTGTTAGCAAATGCACATCGCTTTGATTTCCCGGTTCATAGACCATATGCTGATTTAACTCCAGAACAACAAAAGCTATTATGGACAGGAAATGAGCATTTTGAAGGTATATCTGCGTTTTTTAAAATGGTAGAAGCAAATCTTTATAAAATACAGTATAGAGTGTTGCTTTCGCGTTATAGAGGAAAAACTACCTGCCATGCGTGTCAAGGAAAACGCTTAAAACCAGAAGCAGAATATGTAAAAATTGCGGGCACATCAATATCCGATTTGGTTGATTTACCTATGTATGATTTACATACCTTTTTTTTAAATTTGCATCTTTCTGAACATGAGCAAATTGTAGCAAAACGTGTGCTTGTTGAAATAACATCACGCGTGTCTTTTTTGTTGAATGTAGGTTTGGGATACCTTACTATTAATAGACTTTCGAATACGCTTTCGGGAGGAGAATCGCAACGAATTAATTTGGCTACATCTTTAGGAAGTAGTTTGGTTGGCTCGCTATATATACTTGATGAACCAAGTATTGGGTTGCATGCTCGCGATACGCATCTTTTAATACAGGTGTTAAAAGATTTGCAAAAATTAGGAAATACTGTCATTGTAGTTGAACATGATGAGGAAATAATGCGTGCTGCTGATGTAATTATTGATATTGGTCCACATGCTGGAACAAATGGTGGAGAAGTTGTGTTTCAAGGAGGTATTGCTGAAATGAATACCGCAAAAAAATCAATTACAGCAAATTATTTATTGGGAGATTTACAAATAGATGTTCCTGCATCACGAAAAAAACCATCTCATTTTATTTCGATAAAAGGTGCTCGAGAAAATAATCTTAAAAATTGCAATGTAGATATACCTCTTGGCGTTTTTACTGCTGTTACAGGTGTAAGTGGATCGGGGAAATCATCGCTTATTCATACAATTGTGTATCCCGCAATTCAAAAAGCTCTTGGAGAACGCGGTGGAGCAATAGGTGATTTTGATGCAATAACAGGAGTTAAAAATGTGTTGTTTTCTGTGGAATTTGTAAGTCAAAATCCTATTGGGCGTTCAACTCGCTCTAATCCAGCAACATATTCAAAAGCATATGAGGAAATTCGAAAATTATTTGCTGAACAAAAATTAGCACAATTACAAGGATTTAAACCGTCTCATTTTTCATTTAATATTGATGGTGGTCGATGCGAAGAATGTTTGGGCGAGGGAATTATTACAGTAGAAATGCAATTTATGGCAGACGTAGAACTTGAGTGCGAAACGTGCAATGGAAAACGATTTAAAGATGAAGTTCTTGAAGTTGAATATAGAAAAAAATCTATTTATGACGTTTTAGAACTTACTGTTGATGATGCTATTCAGTTTTTTAGTGAAGATGCAAAATCTAAAACTGCTCAAAAAATAGTTGAAAAATTATATCCTTTGCAAAATGTTGGATTGGGATATATAAAACTCGGACAGCCTTCGAGCACGCTTAGTGGAGGGGAATCGCAACGAATTAAATTGGCTTCGTTTATTGGAAATGAATCAAAAGAAAAACCTTGCTTTTTTATTTTTGATGAGCCAACAACGGGCTTGCATTTTCATGATATTCATGTGTTATTACAAGCGTTTGATGCCCTTATAAAAAATGGACATACGGTGCTTGTTATTGAACATAATATGGATGTGATTAAATGTGCTGATTGGATTATTGATATGGGACCTGAAGGGGGAGATAAAGGTGGAAATGTTATGTTTTCTGGAACTCCTGAAGAATTAATTACGAAAAAAGATTTGCACACTGCACAGTTTTTACGTTCTAAATTATACTAATGCAATTTTTTTCAAAATATAAAAGGATTATTCTATTTGCAGTAAAAGTACTTGTTGTTGTTATTGCATGGTGGTATATTTATGAAAAAATAATAAAATCTGCACATGATTTTTATCGCATTTCTTTTACTCCCGAAATAATAACTGCTATTGTTCTTGCGTGTGCAATAATGCCTTTAAATTGGATGCTTGAAGCTAAAAAATGGCATGTGTTAATAACACCTATTCTTAAAATTTCTTATGCAAAAGCTTTACAAGGAACCCTTATTGGTATTACGTTTGGCTTTGTTACTCCTAATAGAATTGGTGATATTGGTGGACGCTCAATTGTATTGCCTTCGCATCAAAAACATGGTGTAATTGCCTCTTCCATTGGAAGTATGTTGCAGTTATTTGTTACTATTATAATGGGTATGTTGGGAATAATTGTGTTGTTTTTGTTTGTACCATATCCTAAAACTATACAAACGCTTATGTATATTTCGTTTATTATAGCTTTGATAGTGTGTATAAGTGCGATTATTTTATTTAGAAAAAAAATTGTGCAAAAAATTGCATTGCGAATAATTGGTGTGTCAAAATATAAAAAAGTTGCACATACTTTTTCTTTGTATTCTTCTAAAACTATATATAAAGCATGCACACTTGCGATTTTACGATATGTGGTTTTTTCTTCGCAATATTATATTTTATTACATGCGTTTTTTCCACAATTATCTTTTATTCAGAATGTTGTTGGAATTACTCTTTCGTATTTATTTGCAACCCTTATTCCTTCGTCAATTTTAGGAGAGTTAGGTGTTCGAGGCTCTGTTTCTGTATTTATTTTTGGTTTGTTTTCTGCTGCGGCATTACATGTATTTCAGGTGAGTTTATTAATATGGCTTATAAATTTAGCAGTTCCAGTTGTTATTGGTAGCTTTTTATTAGTGGTTTTTCGCTCTCAAAAAAAAGCAAATACACAAATAGTACCATAAACTATTGCAAAATAGATATAAATTGCGATGTGCCATCGTCATATATAATTCTTATAAACGAATGTGTGCTTTTGTGATGCAAAAGGTATGATTGCATAGTTGCATATATGGAAATAATTTTGCCATCAATAGAAATATGTTCTACACGTATAATGTTTGATTCATGTTTTTGGGTATATTCTATTGCTTGTGTAATTGAAAGCATACGTATTTCTAAATTACTAATATAGGAATCTGCAAATACATAATGAGCTGATTGTGCGTGTGATTTGTTTCCTAAAAAGGTGTTTTTATAGTGTGGACTTGTTGATTCCACAAACACTGTTACAGAATCGGGACTGTTACTAAACAGAGTAAACGCTCCGAAATTATCAGAAATACACGAATCTAAAGCTGATTGCGTGTGTTTTTCTATTAAAAAAACCTTGTGATATTGTGCAGGAGTTTGTTCTTGTTTTATAACTCCCGAAATGTGTGCCCATGCATCGCAATTTTGTAATTCCAGCATGCTTGAATCTATGGCACTTTCGCATCTATTGGTAATATTAGTGGCGTATAAAAAATGAGTGCCAATTTGTTTGTTTTTGGGGTGATATATTGCTCCTAAATGAACTGGATTATTTCCTTGAGCAGTTGTGTACCAAATAACACTATCGCCAATGGCACGAGTAAAAAAATTCCTGTTTATGCATGCTACCGTATCAATAGTAATAGGCATAACTGGATTACAATTGCAATTTTTAACAATTTGAATAGGCATTGATTGACAATGATTTTCATGAGTTACCCATACTTGATATACGCTGTCGGCAATAATTTCTTCTGTAAAAAATTTCGAAATATGCATATAATTCCCTCTTCCTAATGAAAAACCTGACTTAGAACTTTGCCATGTAAAATCTCCCTCTCCAACAACTTTAAATTCTAAATCCCCAGTGCAAAATGAAGAGTTGATAATATGAAAATCCTTTTGTTTTTCGTTCACTGTAATGTTTGCTATTTGTGGTAAACACGAGCCTGTTTTGTCTTTGACATATACAGAATAAACCCCAACAGATTCAACAGTAAGATTTTTATCCGTTTCGTTAATCAGTATTTTGTTGTTTTTTAACCATGTAAAGCTGTAATCATCAGTAGAGAGTTGTGTTTCAAGTGTTTCTTTAAAGGGGCTGCAAAATTCTATATTGCCTCCTAAGTTTAAACCAGAACACATAGGAGTGCATACGTTTGCAGCAATGCTTGTCATGTAATATCTATCAAAATAATCTTTTGTCCCTAATTGTCCATTGCTATTGGTTCCGCATACAAAAAAATCATCAATGCTTTCAATATAAGAAACGCCTACACCTGCTTGTATATATGAAATATTTTCTACACGTATAGATTCTGAGCGTTTCATGTATTTAGGTGAAAGTGATTGAGTTTCATTAGTTGAACCTATTCCTAATTGTCCACCATGTGATGATGTTATATCTGGAAAACGATTGTTGCCCCATGCTACAACATAGGTTTTGTTGTTTTCCAAAACAGTTGCTATTGCGTGAGAATAACCCGCAGATACACTTTGCACCTGCTCTAAATGCACAGATGGAGTTTCGCCTCCTGATACAAATTCTGCATGTTTTTTCACTGAGTAAACACGAGTTCCATTTGCAAGTATGTCTGTGCCTTTATATGCTCCAACAGCATATACATAACCATCGTTTCGTAAAAAAAGACCAAAATTTCCTCCTGCAGAAATGCTTTTTATATTCGAAATGCTGTTGCCTTTTTCATCTACAACTTTTTGAGGATAGGAATACGCTATATCATTGCCTGTTCCTAATTGATTTTTATTATTATTTCCCCACGCATATACATATCCATCGTTTGTTAAAGCATACACATGTGTTAATCCTGCCGAAATCATAGCAATGTTTTGTAGCCTATCGCCACCTTCAACTCTTACATATATTGGTTCAGCACGGTCTGTATATGAACCATCGCCTAATTGTCCAAAACTATTATTTCCCCATGATACAACTTCACCAGTTTCAAGAAGTGCGTATGATTGTGCTTGCCCACATGCAATAGTGTAAACATTTGAAAGGTAGGTGTGCATGGTTTCTCCTCCTAAAACAGTGTCGGGAATTTCTCGCTCACACAAAGTTGTTGATGAAGGGGTGCAAAAAACACCTGCTCCTAATTCTCCATAAAAATTTTGTCCCCATGAAATAACATGTTTATTTTTTGTGAGTGCCAATGTGTGTGCTCCATAACCTGCATCAATACTAATAATATTTTTAACATGTGGAGAGGCGTGTGGCGTTTCATATCCTTTTTCAGAATTATCTCTTGAAAGTTGTTTGTAGTAATTGTCGCCCCATGTAAGAAGGTCGTTGTTGTTGCAAATATATGTTGAATAATAATATCCTCCCGAAAAATGTGATCGTTGACCAAACAATAGGGTATGAAAAAATAAAGCAATAATTAAAGAAAATATCTGTATTGTTTTCATAAAAACATCTTTCTTTAAAAATTGTAAATTGTATAGGGGAACGAATATGAAACACCCCATTCAATTCCAAATGCTAAATGCGATTTTTGAAATCCTGATATAGCTTGTTTTGTAAATACAGGAATTGAAAAACAGCTGGGTTTTATATGAATAGAGTAGTTTTTATTTAAATGCCACATCACATTCCATGTTAATCCAACAGCAAACGTAATCCTTCTTAATCCAATATCTTTAAGATCTACAATGTTTGTTTTGTCTTTGTTTGGATACAAACCGTACTGATATATTCGTATAAGTGGATTGAAAACTATAGAGGACTGTATTTCAATGCTTTTGCTGAAAAAATGACGAAGTCCGTATGAAAGAGGAATACCAATGTATCGATACGAATTTGTTGAACTATATCGGGTGTTTGTAACAACTTTTTTGGGATTTTCAACTAAGCGATAGGTATATACTGAATCGTACACAGGAATTAATACAGAATCGCCTCCGGGAATAAATTTGTAGTATGAAAATATGACATTATATTGCCAAAACCATAAGGAGTCTATGTAAACATCTGCATCATTATCGGTTGTTAATGATGTTGAAAAATCTATAGTTTCTGTAAAATGAACATTTTGCAATCCAATGCCGCATGTGGTTTTAGAGAATTGCTGTGTAATATAAACACCTTGCATAACTGTTGACGATGTGTTGTTTGCCTTTTGAAGCATTTGAGCATAGTTGTTTTTTTGCTTATTCCAAAAAAATGAATGTACGTGTTGTGCTCCCCATAAAGCCGAAATTGTAACGGTTGGTGTGTGCGTACGCTGTGAAAGTTGCTTAGAAAGATAAAAGTCGCTACTATCAATTACGTGTATAGTGTCATATACAATGCGTGTAATGGTATCGTATAGTGTGTGTTGTATGGTGTCAAAGATTTTTATTGTGTCTTGAATTGGAGGCGGTTTTTTACCTTGTTTATTGTTTTGTTTGATTGTGGGGACTGGTTCGGCAGGTGGACTTATTGGTGCCGCATTCGGTGTAATAAGTATTTGCGAACCTATTTGTTTATAGGTGAATTTTTGTAAAAATAAAATGATGAGTATGTCTTCAAGTTTTTTATTGCTTACTGAAATACTTACTTGTTCCGAAACATCAATAAGAGCACTATTATATGTGAAGTTGGCATTCGTAATCTTTTCAAGATCTTGTAAAATTTCACCTATAGTTTTTTGATGTGCCGTATAGCTAATAGTTTGCAAAAGAGTACCCGATTGTGCAAAACAAACGCTTGCTATAAGTAGAAAAATGAAAAAAATATAAATGCGTTTTTTATACATAATTATTCTTTCATTTACAGTGTTGAAAGAATTTACAATTTACAAAAAAAGTATAATCAAACATACAAGAAAGATTTTTTACTGTGTTTTGTTTTGAAACGATATTGTGTTATTTACTTGCGTATATGAAAGATTTGGAAATGCAGCTGCTATTACTTCTAAAATTTCTTCGAGTTCATGATTTTGGTATGTTCCTGTAAGAATTTCAGAGTAAATATCTTTGTCTGAAACAATTATTGAGCAATTGTATTGTCGTTCAATGTCAGAAAATACGGTTAATAAAGGAGTTCTGTTAAATGTTAAAATTCCTGTTTTCCATGATAAAAAGTTAATGTCTGAATTTATTGTTGCAACAATATCTTCATCTACAGAAATGTCGGCACGTTCATTTTCATTAAGAATAACATGAGCTTGAGTTGCATTTGAAGTAACTTTTACAGAACCTTCGGCAACAATTACACTTGCGGTGTTTTTCGATTCTTTCACATCAAATTTTGTTCCTAATACTTGAATTGTAATAGTAGGTGTTGTTACTAAAAAAGGTTGATTTTGATTTGTTTGCACATCACAAAACACATGACCTTGCACATGAATATCGCGAGATTTTGAATTAAATTTTGAAGGATATGAAATTTGTGCGTTTTGATGTAAAAAAACCATAGAACTATCGGGTAAAACAACTTCTAAAACAGCTTGATTAGTATTAGTATTAGCTATTGTATGTGAGGTTATGTTTTTGTTGAAAAGTAAAAATGAACTTGCAAATAAAATAACAACAGCAGCAACTGCACTTATTTGTTTCCAATACGATGCAAGAACATGAATTTTTTTAGTTTGTTGATTTTCGTTTGAAATGATTTTCTTAAATTTAGCAAACGCAGTGTGAGAATTAAATTTCTTTTCTTCTTGTTTTCGTCCCGATGCATACCAATATCTACAAATAGAAGCAAATTCTTTTGTGTTTTCTTCACTGTTAATAACCCATTCCATAAGGACAATGTTTTCTTCAACAGTGCTTGTTTTTTGTAAATATTTAGATATTAATTCTGTAATATTCATTTTGATTTTATTTCATTTTTCAAATTTATGACAAATATCTGATTATGTACCCTATACCGCAATTTAAATACTAACATTTTTTACATATTTTGTTCAGAGTGTTTGTATGCTTCAATTTTTTTTCGAAGCGATGAAAGTGCTCGTGTAATATTTGCTTCAACCGCTTTTATTGAAATAGAAAGTTTTGCAGAAATTTCTTTGTTTTTTAGACCATCAAATCTACTTAATTCAAAAACCTCTCTACATCGTTCGGGCAACTCGGCTATTGCATTATTTATATGCTCTTCGAGTTCGGTGTTTTGATATGGATTAATAAAATCAGATTCTATTTCTTTTAATTTAATCCATGCCGCATCTTTATATTGCAGCACAATTTTTTGATGTTTGATATAATTTAGGCAGGTGTTACGCACAGCTCTATACAAGTATGATTTTAAAGAAATAATTTCACATAATGATTCTTTTTGTTCCCATAGTTTTAAAATTACATTTTGAACAATTTCTTCGGCTTCATCTATATCGTTTACAAATGATTTTGCAAACACACAAAGACTTGCGTGATAGTGTTCATAAATCAATTCAAAATACTGTTCCCAGTCTTGATTTGTTTGTATGTCTGCAAATTTTTTTTTCACAGAGAAGAATATTTTTCTACAATACTTTATGTAAAAATTTACACTAAATAATTAAATGTGGAAATATATGATTATTTTTTTTAAAATAAAGTTGGTGGCGTGAAAAATATTATGGTGCTATATTTTTTTTGATTTTTTCAATCTGTTCTGCAGATAAAGTGTGAAGAAACTGATTGCATTCAATTTGTTTTTTATGATTTTTTATAGTGTCTGATAATAATGCTTCTTCGTCAAGAAGCCAGCGGCAATATTTACATTTCATAAGATGCAACCGCATATCAAGAGCTTCTTTAAGCGTTAGCTTTTCGAACTCGTGTTTTGTCATTAATAGACTTGCTTTTTCGCAAGGGACTATAAAGCACTTAATAATTTTAATATATATTTTTTGAAAAAAATTCATTGCATGTTTATTTATGAATTGTTTTGTCGGGTAAAAACCACTTTGTTTCTATGCATTTTCGTAATCTTAATTTTGCTCTGTGAATCATTACCCACAAGTTGGTCGGAGAAATTTCAAGCTCCTTACATGTTTCCTCGGTGGAGTATTCTTCAATTTCTTTCATGGTAAATGTAGCTGCCATTTTAGGCGGAAGATGTGATAAACATTCCTTTAAAACGGTATAAAACTCTGCACTTTCGCTCAATCCTTTATTATCTCCCCAATTTGCAGGTAATTGGTCGTCTTCCCAATGTCCTTTTAAAATTCCTTCGGTTTGAAAAAATTGATCGTTATCTAAAACTGCATCTTCTTTATTTCGTGCATTTTTTCTATAATGGTCAATAATTTTTCGTTTAAGTATTGATGTTAACCATGTTTTAATGGTACTTCTGCCTTCAAATCGCTCTATAGCTTTTACTGCAGAATAAAATGTTTCTTGAACTAAATCTTCAGCAATTACTTGATTATATACACGTGATATAGCATAATTATATAAATAATTTCCGTATTTATCTACCCAGGTACTTGGATTTAATGTATCTGTTGTATTCATTCTTTAAAAATTTAGATTTGCAAAATACAATTTTTTTTTTGTGCACGCAACACTTCTCGTTTCCCGTTTTTTGGTCCTGGTAGTTTTTCTATGCTAAATCCAATGTCTTGCAACCTCCTTTTTACGTGTCCTTTTACGCAGTATGTGGTTAAAACCCCTCCTTTTTTCATCTGTTCATAAAGCTTTTCAAACACATGTGAACTCCACAGCTCCGATTGTTTTTCGGGCGAAAATGCATCAAAAAAAACAACATCAATATTTTTTGGGAGATTTTTATATGTACACATATCGCCATGAATTTTGTGTAGGGTGAAAAAATCATGTATCTCATGGGGGGTGTCCCAATTGCAAGCGTGTATGCTTAAAAATGTATCGTATTCGTTTTTGTTTAATTGATTTTCAAGATGAAGTTGTTCTATTTCTTTGTTTTGTAAAATGTGCTTTTCTATAGAATAATAGGTGATTTTTTGCTTGTGTTTGCGTGCCCACTTACAACTTTCAAACGCATTCAATCCAGTGCCAAATCCAACTTCAAACACACAAACGTCTTGAGTATTAGCACAAAAATCAAGTCCATAATGAATAAAAACATGTTGTGATTCGGTGCGTGCACCAAAATGTGAATGATATGTTTCATCAATTTCAGGAACATACAATGTTGGCCAACCATCGTTTGTGGGGGTAACTATTTTTGAATGTGTATGTTTTGTATTCATTATATTATTTTTGTGTACAATGCGTTTTTATGCAAAATTTTGATGCAATATATTTTAAAAAATTAACAAATCGCTTGTTTTGTGAATTTCGTAAAAAAGTGATTTTGCAAAAAGACAATTAATTTTTATACGTTCAAATAATTCCACTTTTTTTAGTTTGAATTCTCTATCTTTGTCTGTTTAAAATTATAGCAAAAGAAAAGTATAGTTTGCGTATAAAACGAAATATAATAAAAATATATGAAAATATTAGTAATTAGCAATTATCAGAGTTTTCATACAGTCCGTCCCGAAGCTGAAATATTTATAGGTCTTGCAAAACGTGGTGTCGAAGTGCATGTTATGACAGCAGGCGAAAGCGAATATGCGAAAAAATTTCGTGAATGTGGCATATCTGTAATTGATTTTCATCCTCAAAAAAAACGAAATACGCAAGAAATAGCATATATTCGGAATTATATTACCCAACATCATATTGATATTTTACAACTCTTTAATAATAAAGCTATATATGCTGGTATTCTTGCTGCAAAACATAGTTCTGTAAAGGTAGTTTTATATAGAGGATACACGGGGAATATTAATAAGTACGACCCCGCCTCGTATCTTAAACATTTAAATCCTCGTGTAGATGGCATTATTTGTAATTCAAAAGGAGTTCAGCAGTATTTAGACAAACAATTGGGTAAAAACTCTAAAACTATTACTATTAATAAAGGACACAAAGTAGAATGGTATAAAGATGTTCGTGCCTATGATATTCGAAATGAATTGCATATTCCTTCTGATGCGTTTTTATTGGTAACTACCGCAAATAATCGCTCAATGAAAGGTGTTCCGTATTTATTAAAAGGAATAAATGCCTTGCCAAAAAATGAAAATATACATCTTGTAATAATTGGTGCTGGTATGAATACTGCACAAAATATACGTCTTATTAAACAAGGAGCGTATGCCAATAAAATCCACCTAATTGGGTATAGAAAAAATGCCTTGGAAATCGTGAAAGCTGCGGATGCATTTGTACTTGCATCTATAAAAGGAGAGTCAATCACAAAATCGGTAATAGAGGCTATGAGCATGGAAATTACGCCAATTATTACCGATATTTCAGGTAATTCTGAACTTGTTGAAGATGGAGTAAGTGGTGTGGTGGTACCTAAAAAAAATTATAAGGCAATTTCGCAAGCAATTCTTGATTTGTATATAAACAGAGATTTGTGTTCTTACTTAGGACAACAAGCAAAAAATCATATTAAAAATAATTTACATGCAGAAAAAACAGTGGAACAGTATTATGCCTATTATCAAGAACTTTTGAGGTCATAATTGTTTTTTTTGTATGTTTTTTTCCTCATATTTGTAAAAAAAATTATACTGTGAAATTAGGTGTCGATGTTGGTTCTACAACCGCAAAAGTAGTGTTGCTTAACGAATCAGGAGCAATAATTTTCTCACGTTATATTCGTCATAAAGCTCGTATTCGATCATGTATCCAATCTCTTATGCAAGAGGTGTTTGATACATTTGGTGATATTCCCTTGCAATTTGCTATAACCGGAAGTGCAGGAATGGGAATAGCCGAACAATTACATTTTATGTTTGTGCAAGAGGTAATAGCCTCTTCGGAAGTTGTGCAATCTGTGTTTCCTGATACACAAACACTAATAGATATTGGTGGCGAAGATGCAAAGTTGATATTTTTTGAGCAAGGGAAAGTGCCCGATATTCGTATGAATGGAAGTTGTGCAGGTGGCACTGGTGCGTTTATCGACCAAATTGCTGCTTTGCTTAATATACCTGTAGAAAAACTAAATGAAGTTGCACAAGGTTCTACACAAATATATCCAATAGCTTCACGATGTGGAGTGTTTGCTAAAACAGATGTGCAAAATCTAATTAGTAGAAAAATTCCATTAGCTGATATTGCAGCCTCGGCATTTCATTCAATTGCCTTGCAAACTATTAATTCTCTTGCACGAGGCATTGATATAGCTCCTAAAATTATGTGTGTAGGAGGTCCACTTACATTTATCCCTGCTTTACAAAAAGCGTTTTTTTCGGTTTTAGCACTTCCACAATCTGATTTTATATTTCCAGAGCATGGAGAGTTTTTCCCTGCATGGGGAGCTGCTTTATGTGCAAAAGATGCTTCGGAAATTATGCTTTCTGAACTATTAGAATCATTACAAAAAACTTCCGAAAAAATTACAACTTCTCGCCTTGAACCTTTGTTTGCTGACAATGCGGAATTTGAACATTGGAAACAAAATCGTTCAATTATTGAAATTCCACATGTGAAAATATCACAAGAAACGGCTGAGGTTTTTGTGGGAATAGATAGTGGCTCAACAACCACAAAAATTTTATTCCTCACAACCGATGGCTCTATTTGTGCTTCATTTTATGGAACTAATAAGGGTAAACCTGTAGAAACTGTTATGCAGGGCTTGCAAGAGTGTTGTGAACAATTGCAAGTTGAAAATATACGTGTGTTGCGTTCTTGTGTTACTGGATATGGCGAAGACCTTATACGTTCTGCCTTTTCAGTAGATGAAGGAGTTGTTGAAACAATTGCTCACACAACGGCATCTCTAAAAATTTTGCCTAATGTTTCTTTTATTCTTGATATTGGTGGACAGGATATGAAAGCCATGTTTTTGAAAGATGGCTTTATTCAAAATATAGAAATTAACGAAGCGTGTTCGTCTGGTTGTGGCTCTTTTTTACAAAGTTTTGCAGAAACCTTGTCATATACTCCTGCTGATTTTGGAAATATAGCATGTACTGCTCCAAATCCTTGTGATTTAGGCTCGCGTTGCACAGTTTTTATGAATTCGCAAGTAAAACAATCATTGCGCGAAGGTGCTGAAGTTTCTGAAATAGCGGCAGGATTGGCGTATTCGGTTATTAAAAACGCTCTTTTTAAAGTGCTTCGTATTAATAATATGGATGTACTTGGCGATGCTATTATGGTGCAAGGTGGTACGTTTAAAAATCACTCCGTATTTCGGGCAATGCAAAAACTTACCAGAAAACCTATTTATATGAGCAATGTTCCCGAACTTATGGGAGCTTTTGGTGCTGCATATTATGCAAAAGAACAATATGCTATTACTCCGGAACCTACACAAATGCTTGATTTGACTAACTTAAATGCAGCTTTGGTATATGACACAAAACAAATAATTTGTAAAGGATGTACAAATAATTGTGTGGTTACACGGTTTCTATTTCATAAATCAAAAATTTATTATTCGGGTAATAAATGCGAAAAAATATTTTCTTCAAAAGGTTCGGTAACCGAATATGGCGAAAATTTATATGCGTATAAATATGATTTACTATTTCAGAGAGATTTGCTGCCAGTGATAACGCCTCGAAATATAAAAATTGGAATTCCCCGAATCTTAGGTATTTATGCAAATTTCCCTTTTTGGAACACTTTGTTTACGCATATTGGATGCACAGTGGTTCTTTCTGATGAATCAAACTATAAAATGTTTGAAAAAGGGCAAGGAACAATAATGGCTGATAACATTTGTTTTCCCGCTAAATTGGCACATGGACATGTTATAAATCTTGTTGAAAAACAGGTTGATAGGATTTTTTATCCAATAGTAATATATGAAGAAGATGAACATGCCGATGCTCATAATAGCTATAATTGTCCTATAGTTTCAAGTTATAGTGAAGTGCTTGAAAGTTCTATTTCTTTGGAAAAACGAAATCAAATACCTATTGATAAACCAGTGATAACATTTAAAGATGAAACAGCTCTTAAAAAAAATTGCTGGGCGTATGTGAAAAATTTGGGCGTAAGTAGATATATTTTTTCAAAAGCATTTAAAAAAGCCTTGCGCGAACAAAAAAATTATAGAGAACAATATAGGTTAAAAGGATTCCGTATTTTAGAACGTGCAAAATTAGATAATAAACCTATTATCATGCTTGCGGCTCGTCCGTATCACACCGATCCTTTAATACATCAAAAAACATCAGATATTTTAACGGAATTAGGAGCGAGTGTAATTACCGAAGAAATTGTTACACATATAGATGGATTTGATTTAACTGAATATCTGCACATTCCGCAATGGAATTATCCAAATAGAATTTTAAAAGCTGCACAATGGGTAATAAATAATACCGACTATGATGTGCATTTTGTACAAATGAATTCATTTGGCTGCGGACCTGATAGCTTTATTTGTGATGAAATTAAAGAAATGTTTGAGCATACTCATGCTTCTTACACATTTATACGTGTTGATGAAATTAATAGCACGGGTTCAATGCGATTACGACTTCGCTCTTTGGTGGAAAACATAAAAATTTATACCCGAACTGTACAGGAAAATGTGAAAATTAAACGCACACCACCATTTACTATTAATGATACTCATAAACAGATAATTGCACCATTTTTCACAGAATTTCATTCTCCTTTTATTTCACCAGCATTTCAATTAATGGGATATAGAATTGAAAGTTTGCCTGTTTCTGACACGCGTTCGGTAGAATTAGGCTTGCAGTATGCAAATAATGAAATTTGTTATCCTGCAACATTAATTGTTGGCGATATTATAAAGGCATTGCAATCGGGCAAGTATGATGTTGATAATACGGTTGTTATAATGAGTCAAACGGGTGGACAATGTAGAGCGTCTAATTATTTGGCTCTTATAAAAAAAGCAGTATTGCATGCAGGTTTTGAAAATGTGCCAGTTATTTCCTTAGCAACTGCTGAAGGCATGGCAAATGAACAGCCCGGATTTAAAGTAGCATGGAAAAAAATCTTGAAAATTGCTCTTACTGGAATGGTGTTTGGCGATATTTTATCGCGAATGCACTACGCAACAATTGTGCGTGAAAAAACACCCGGAGCAACTAAAATTTTAACACAAAATTATCTTGATAACGCTGCCGAACTTACACGAAAAAATAATGTCGATGGACTTCTACACCTTCTTTCGGAAGCGGTAAAAGATTATAATGATTTGGCTCTTGATAATTGTAAACGCCCACAGGTAGGAATTGTTGGAGAAATTTATTTGAAATATAATCCTTTTGCAAATATGTTTATAGCCGATTGGCTTGTTGGTGAGGGAATTGAAGTGCGTTTTCCAGATTTGCTTGACTTTTTTGTACAAGAATTTGTGAATATGCGAACAAATGAAAAAAATAGTGCAACTTCTTTTCGTTTGGGACAAAAGTTCTTTATTTCATTTCTTGAACAAAAATTATTAAAATTTGCTGATAAAATTGAAAAAATTGCATCAGATTTTAAATATTATCGTCCAAAACATTCAATTTACGAAAAAGCAAAACATGGCTCTGAAATAATAGATTTAGCAAATCAATTTGGCGAAGGATGGTTAATACCTGCCGAAATTGCATTGTTTGCAAAAGAGGGTGTGCATAATGTGGTAAGCCTCCAACCCTTTGGTTGTATTGCAAATCATATTATTGCAAAAGGAGTGGAGAAAAAAATTAAAACCTTGTATCCGCATACAAATTTACTGTTTCTTGATTATGATGGAGGCACAAGTAAAGTAAACGTGTATAATCGATTACACTTTTTAGTGCAGCATGCAAAAAACCAAATGAAAGAGTCTGAAATAGAAGTGATTTCACCAATAACAGAACCTTATTATGAAAATTGAAGGCGATATTCGCAAAATGAAAACAACACTTGTGAATGGTGTTGCAAATTATGTGTTAACACTTGGCGACACTGATATTCCTATGAATGAATTGTTAGGAAAACAAATTTCATTTCAATACACTGGTGCTATTTTTTGTGTAAAATGTGGAGCAAAAACAAAAACATCTTTTTTTCAGGGATTTTGTTATCCTTGTTTTACTACCGCTCCCGAAGCCGAAGAATGTGTGTTGAGACCCGAACTTTGTCAAGCTCAAAATGGCATTGCACGTGATATGACCTTTGCTCAAACACATTGTTTAATTCCTCATTATGTGTATGTTGCCGATACTGGTTCTGTAAAAGTTGGCGTAACACGAAACACTCAAATTCCTACTCGCTGGATAGACCAAGGGGCAATGGGGGCTATGGTATGTGCACAAACACCAAATCGATTTGTTGCTGGACAAATAGAAGTAATGCTTAAGCAACATTTTTCTGATAAAACAAATTGGCGAAAAATGCTTATGCAACAAAAATCAGATACCTTGTTGTTGCAACAAACATACGAATCAGCTCTAAATTATATTGATTCAGATTTCCAGTCGTGTGCGGTTTATGATTCTGAAATTCATTATATTACATATCCGGGAGAGGTGTGTGATGGCAAAATTCAAACAGTTAATTTTGATAAAACTCCTTTTTTCTCAGGAACATTACGTGGCATTAAAGGACAATATTTACTATTTGATTCAAATATAGTGTTAAATATCCGCAAACATGGTGGGTGTCGCGTTCAATGCACAGTATAAATAGTGTATGTGTAAAGAATAAGATTTATAATGCAAGACAGAAAATATGCAATTGTTATGTTTTTTGCTCTTCTAAGTTTAAGAGAAATGCATAAACAATCTCGGATTTTTTGTAAAAACAACTATATTTGTAGTTCATAATTAAAATTTGAATATTTATGCCAAAAGTTTCACTTAGCCAGGTTTTAAATGAAAGCACATTATTTTCACTTTTAACAAAAGAACAAAAACAGAAAATTTTAAATAATAGCACCCATCTTCGTTATAAAAAAGGTGAAACAATTTGTAAACAAGGTGCGTTTGCAAATCATATTATAGTAATTACAGAAGGATTGGCTAAAACATATCTTGAAGGCTCAAACGATAAAAATTTAATTATTAATATTTTAAAACCAGTAAGTTGGATTGGATTGTCGTCAACATATAACGAAATTACGTACAATTTTACTGCAGCAACAATAATTGATTCAAGCATTTGTTTTATTGAAAAAACGGTGTTTACCGATATTTTACTCGAAAATAATGAGTTTTCAAACGATATTATAGGCAGACTTTGTAACGATTCAAAACACTTTTTTAACAAAATCACAAGTCTTGGTAATAAGCAATTACATGGGCGTTTTGCTGATGCGCTACTCTATTTAAGTAAAAATGTGGCTAAAAGTCCAAGTATTGATTTGTCAATTACACGAAAAGAAATTGGCGACCTAGCTGGTATATCTACCGAAAGTGCTATTCGTCTTTTATCGGAATTAAACCACGATGGTATTATTAAACTTGAAGGCAAGAAAATTACTATTTTAAAAGAAAATTTACTCGAAAAACTAAGTAAAATTGGTTAACATAATGAATAACAAACTTTCACATTTAGAGCCGTCGGCAGTTTGGAAACATTTTGAAATTATTTGCTCAATCCCTCGTCCTTCAAAACACGAAGCTCAAATTTGTGCCTATATTATTTCATTTGCAAAATCATTAGGATTATCTTATGAACAAGATACATGTGGAAATATAATTATTCGTAAACCTGCGTTTGCAGGAAAAGAACATTATGCACCTGTTATATTGCAAGCTCATGTTGATATGGTGCCACAAAAAAACTCTACTACACAACATGATTTTTTAACCGATGCTATAGAACCAATAATTGATGGTGATTGGGTTCGTGCCAAAAATACTACACTCGGTGCTGATAATGGAATTGGACTTGCCGCAATACTTGCTGTTTTAGAATCAAAAACAATACAACACGGACCGCTTGAAGCGTTATTTACTACTGATGAAGAAACTGGCATGACGGGTGCGTTTGGATTGAAACCAAATAAACTCAAGGGACTCTATATGATTAATACCGATACCGAAGATGTGCATGATATAACGATTGGGTGTGCTGGAGGAATTGATGGGGTGTTTACATATTCCTATTCGCGTGTGGCAACTCATTCACAAACAAAAACGTATGAAATTACCTTAACAGGATTAACAGGTGGACATTCTGGATTTGAAATTGTTTTGAATAGAGCAAATGCAAATATGCTGCTTTGTGATTATTTACATCAAATTTACACAAAATGTAATGTGGATATTGCATATATGCAAGGTGGAGACATGCGTAATGCAATTCCACGCGAAGCAAAAGCTCTTATCTGTGTGCCTGCAGAATATCATGCTGATTATGTTGCGTTTACCGAATCGTACACAACAGCTCTCAAGCATTTATATAAAAAAACCGATCCAAATTTATCTTTGTATATACAAGAACATGCAAAACCAAACTATGTAATTTCAAAAACAGATGCTCATAGCTTGTTACAAGCTTTGTCATCGTGTTTTAATGGCGTTATTTCATTTGAAAATAATGACACTTCCTTGCCTCGTACATCAACAAACCTTTCAATTATTACTACAAAAGAAAATACAATTGAAGTAATTTGTTTGCTGCGAAGTTCGTGTTTTAAAGAAAAACAAATGCTGGTAAATAGCATGAAAACTCATTTTGAAACATATAGCTTTTGTGCCGAATTTTCGGGAGATTATCCTGAATGGAAGCCAATGTGGGATTCTCCACTTATTTCGCTTATACAAAATGCATATAAAAAAATTGCAGATATAGAATCTACACCAACAGTTGTGCATGCAGGCTTAGAATGTGGCGTTATACAAAGTATATATCCGCATATTGAATGTATTTCAATCGGTCCTACTATTCGCGGACCTCATTCACCTGACGAACGTGTTGAAATTAAAAGCGTTCACAGTTTTTGGTTAGTTTTAACCTATGTGCTTGAGCATTTTTTAGAAACAAAATAAAAGCATTTGTATTCTTTGATGTAATGTTACAAAGGATTTAAAATAATATGTATGAAGCAATATTTCCAACAAATAATAGATGTTATAGCACCATGGTTGTTATCTCATGGTATTCGAATAATTATAATTCTGATAAGTGCATATGTTTTTCATGCGATTATAAAAAGAATAGTTATGAAAATGATTGCTCTTGCAGTTTTACGCGAAAAAGATGCTGCAGATGAATCAGAAAAAAAGAGAAAAGATACGCTTAATGGTGTTTTGTTAACCGCAATAAAAGTAACATTTGTACTTATAGTAACACTTATGGTGTTAAAAGAATTAGGTTTGGATATAGGTCCATTACTTGCAGGTGCAGGAATTGTAGGTGTGGCACTTGGATTTGGAGGGCAATATTTAATACGTGATATTATTTCGGGTTTATTTGTTATTCTCGAAAATCAATATAGAGTTGGGGATATTGTAAAATTAGATGGCACAGGTGGTTTGGTCGAAAATATAACATTGCGTATGACAACACTTCGTGATTTAGATGGTACGGTGCATCATATACATCATGGGGGTGTTACAAAAGTTTCAAATCTTTCAAAAGGATTTCAGCGATTAAATATAAATATTCGAGCTTCATATAATTGTGATTTAGAACATATAATTGCAATTATAAATCGAGTAGGAGAGTCCTTAGCAAAAGATTCTGAATGGAAAGACAAAATAATTTCTGCACCAAAATTTGAACGGGTAGATGATTTTAATATGTCGTCTATTGACTTAAAAGTGTTAGCGGATATTGTGCCTCCTTCAAAATGGAAAGTAGGTGGGGAATTTAGAAAACGTTTAAAAGAGGAATTTGATAAAGAAGGTGTTAAAATTCCGTTTCAACAAATGGTTGTCCATCAAGAATAATGTGTTATTGCAAATAATAGTATGCTAAGTGAAAAAGAAAAAATGATTTCGGGAATGCCGTATAAGGCTTTTGATAGTGAATTGTTTCGCGAGCGACAAAACACAAAAGAAGTGTTATTTGATTTTAATTCGTTACGCCCCAATCAAGTAGAAGAACGAAATCAATTATTACAAAACATATTTGGTAAAACAAGTACATCATTCTTTATTGAACCGCCATTTTACTGTGATTACGGGTATAATATTGAAATTGGAGAAAATTTTTATTCTAATTATAATCTTATTATTCTTGATTGTGCTAAAGTTACTATTGGCAATAACGTGTATGTTGGTCCGAATGTGGGTATATTTACTGCCGGACATCCTATTCATTTTGCCGTGAGGAATCAAGAATTTGAATACGCTTTTCCAATTATCATAGGAAATAATGTTTGGATTGGTGGACATGTTGTGATTAATCCTGGTGTTACTATTGGCAATAATTCTGTTATTGGTGCGGGTAGTGTTGTTACAAAAGATATTCCACCGAATGTAATTGCGGTAGGAAATCCGTGCAAAGTTTTGCGAGAAATAACAGATGCCGATACACAGTATTATTATAAAAATATACCATTTCCCAATACGGAAGGTGTTAAAAATAAAAACCAATTATAACGAATACTGCAAATAACACACTTGCAATGCCATTTGATGTACCAAATGCAATGTTTATTTTGGAAATATCGTGCGGGGAAACAATCATGTGTTGATATACTAACAAACTGCAAAAAATAAAAGCTCCAATCCAATAAAAAAACGAAAACTGTGCAATTATTCCAACTAACACAACAAAAGCAATAGTAATTGCATGAACTATAATAGAAATCATAAGAGCACGCGTGCGTCCAAATTGTGCAGGAATACTAAATAAACCTTCGCGAACGTCAAATTCTTCGTCTTGCAAAGCATATAAAATATCAAAACCCGCACTCCATGTAAATACAATGCACGAAAAACAAATAGGCACAAGGGCAAATTCTCCTGTTACAGCCAAATACGCACCTATTGGAGCTAATGCCAATCCTAAACCAAGAACAAAATGGCTGATGTAGGTAACTCGTTTTGTATATGAATACACAAATATTACAAACAAAGCTACTGGTGAAAGATAAAAACAGAGTGTGTTTATAAAGTAAGTGAAAAACACAAATAATACGCTTGTTATAATGGTAAATACTAAAGCATTTGTGTGAGAAATAACACCACGCGGAATTTCGCGTTGTGCAGTTCTTTCGTTTTTTGCATCAATATCAGCATCAAGATAACGATTAAACGCCATTGCCGCAGAACGTGCAAATACCATACAAAGTGTTACATATACAATTAAATTCCAATCAAATGTGTTGGTAGTAGAGGTAAGCGCAAAGAAAAAGCCAATAGCAGCAAATGGCAAGGCAAATATAGTGTGGCTAAATTTAATGAGAGAAAAATAGTGTATTACTTTCATTTTTTAATTTCATTCATAGTTTGTACTGAACGGCAAATTGCTTGTAATTGACGCGTATAGTTTCGCTTATTCATGTTTGGATAATAAACATATCCGTCAATAGTAAAAACTTTTTTCTGCGATTCGTCAACAAATGTGTAGCTTGCAAACGGACCCGCCATAAAATCATTTTCGACTCGCCATTTTCCTAATAATTCAACAGTGTATGAATTTAAAATATATCGCCCAATTTTATATTGAATAGGCAAAATATATTCAGTTGTCATAAAACTTCCTGCTGTAGGTCCAGGGATATATTTTTTTAAGAGCGAATCACGATATCGCAGAATTGACCATTTTTCTAATTGCATGGTATCGGTATATGGGCGTTCATATATAATAATTCCTTGGCTATGTTCGGCACTTTCAAGTGAAATCCATGCAAATCCATCTTCTATCACATTCAATTTAAATCCTTTTGGAATATCTAAAGAAATATTGAATTTTTTACGTATAGTTTCTTGCACTTGCTTGTTGGGAATAGTCTTATATCCTGCTAAATACCGTTCAAGTTCGGCAGCAATAAAATAATCGATTATTGCACTGCGGTATGTTTCTAAAAAAGGTACAAGAGAATCAGCATGTGGAACAACTATTCCTACATACGCTTGATGGTCTGTCCACATATTTCTATGAAATTGAATAATAGGCTTTACATGTTTTGCATGAACATCAATAAATAAAATGTTTCTATGAGGACGCAAAGCACTGCTAAAATGATTGCGACTAATAGTAAGAACACTAAACGGAGGTTCT
>Ga0265293_10001589_pt1 | contig 48857 bp, 44 predicted proteins | sample Munlanlewell138R_FD_192505 | JGI IMG/M metagenome (GOLD analysis project Ga0265293, IMG submission 192505) | Leachate microbial communities from a municipal landfill in Southern Ontario, Canada - Leachate well 138R | ecosystem: Engineered > Solid waste > Landfill > Unclassified | place: Canada... | reverse complement strand
CGCAACATCCTGCGCATCACCGTCGGCCGCGCAGCCAATGGGCCGGCGGGTCGCCGGGCTGGCCACGGGAAATGTCCGACCGCCCAAAGGAACCTGCAGTTGACCCGCATACAGGTGCTGGCCCGACAGCCGGCGCGCATGCTCCAAGACCGCATCCAGTACCAACCCTGACTGACTCATGATCCTACCTCCTTCGATCCTTACTTCCCGCAAAACTGCGGCGCCCGCTTCTCCTTCCACGCCTGCGCGCCTTCACGCATGTCTTCCGAGGCCTCGGAATGCAGCACGGCGCGTGCATTATCGGCCTCGTCAAACGTGCCAGCGATGAGGCGATTGAGATCCTGCTTGATGCCCAGCAAGGCCAGGGGCGCCATGCCCGCCAACAACTGGCTCAGGGCATCGACTCGCGCGTACAGCTCGTCCGGTGCAACCAGTTCAGTGAGAAAGCCAATGCGCAGCATCTCGTCGGCCTCGATCCGCTCGGCCGTCAGGAACAGGCGCTTGGCCGCATTGACCCCCAGGCGGGACAGATAACGACGCATGCCGCCTGGATAGAAGTGCAAGCCCAGGCGCGCGGCCGGCATGAACATGTTGGCCTGGGGCGTACCGATGCGAAAATCACAGGCCAGGCAAAGATCGGTGCCGCCGCCATACGCCCCGCCCTGCACGGCTGCGATTGTCACTGCGCGAGCGTTTTCCAGGAGATCCACGGTTTCGCCAAAATGCAGGGAACTGGGCGCCGAGTCGCTCGCCAGGGACGAGATGTCGTAGCCGCTGCAGAAATACTTGCCATCCGATACCAAACGCAGCACCAGGACGTCTTCTGCCTGATTCACGGCTTCGATATGCGTACGCAGTACGGCCAGATCCGCTGGGCTGAGCCGGTTGCTGAACGCAGGCTTGCGCAACGAGATCGTGGCAATACGCCCCTCGATCACCAACAGGGGCTGGGTGGGCTCGTCTGGGGTGGCGGTAGATACGCTCGGCATCAGGTGTGCTCCGATGAATCATTTGCCGCCTCGGCGTACCCGAACTGCTTCACCACATCGGTGCGCAGCAGGGCGTCGATCTCATTGGCCGCCAAGCCGAATTGCAGCAGTACCTCACGCGTGTGCTCACCCAGAATCGGCGGCGGCCTGCGTATCGAGCGGCGCTGCGGATCATTGGAACTGCGGATTGGCAGCCCGACCTGCTCGAGTTCGCCGAGCAGCGGGTGAACGATGCTTTCAACCAGCCCGGCGGCCTTGACCTGCTCGTCGTTGAACACGTCTTCGAGATTGTTGATGGGGCCAGCCGGAATCTGATGGTCGATGAACAGGCGCGTCCAGTCCATGCGACTGCGGGTACGCAGGCGCTCTTCGAGCAGGCGCTTGAGCTCATGGCGATTCTGCATGCGCTCTGCATTCGTCAGAAAACGGGGATCTGCTGTCAGGTGCTGCAGCTCGAGGAGATCGCACAGCTTGAGCCACATGGCCTGTGTGGCCGGCGCCAGATTGATGGGGCCATCGGCCGCTTCGAACGTACCGTATGGCGCGATCACCGGATGCAGGTTTCCCGAAGGTTGCGGAATTTCACGCACGCTCAGGTAACGCTGCCCCTGCACGCTGAGCAGGCCCATGAGGCTGGCGAGCAGGGACGTGTCCACATGCTGGCCTCGACCCGTACGCTGGCGTTCGATCACCGCCGACAGGATTCCGATGACCAGCCACATGCCGGAGGTCAGGTCTCCGATGGCCGTACCCACCCGCATCGGGCCCGACTCTGGCGTGCCACTCAGGCTCATGAAACCGGAATAACCCTGGGCGATCTGATCGAAGCCGGCCCATTCGCACGCCGGCCCCGTGCGCCCGAACCCGGAGATCGAAGCCATGATCAGGCCCGGATGCTCTGCCGCCAGGGTGTCATACGACAGGCCCATGGATTCCATGGTGCCAACCTTGAAGTTTTCCACCACGACATCAACCTGTAGCGCCAGGCGCCGGATCAGCGCCAGCCCTTCAGGCGCCCGGAAGTTGATCTCGATCCCGCGCTTGTTGCGATTGGCGCTGAGGTAATACACGCTGATATCGTGATCGAACGGCCCCCATTGGCGCACCATGTCGCCCCCCGGAGTGGGCTCGACCTTGATGACTTCGGCCCCCAGATCCCCCAGTATCATGGTGCTGAACGGCCCGGACAAAGCCCGGGTCAGATCCAGTACCCTGAGGCCCGACAGCTGCAGCGTCATTCCTGTCTCCTGATGTTTTGACCATGTTAGCCAAGCACAACCGGATGAACCAATATCGAATTATGATCCTGAAATAAGAAAATCTTATTTCACAGTGTACCCATCATGAACCTCAGACAGTTTTCATATTTTGTGCGCGTCGTCGAATTGCGCAACATGACGCGGGCCGCAGAAACCCTGCATGTGGCTCAGCCTGCACTCAGCCAGCAGATTGCTGCATTGGAAGAAGACATTGGCGTGCGGCTGCTGATTCGCGGCCCGCGCGGGGTGGAACCCACAGATGAAGGCCTGCTGCTGTACCGCCAGGCCCAGACCATACTGCGCCAGGTCGAATCGATACACGGCATCCTGAACCGGAAGGTCGAAACCATATCGGGTACCGTATCTGTCGCCATGGCATCCAGCACTGGACGCATGCTCGCGCTACCACTGATCCGGGCAGTGCGGCAGCACTACCCTGCCATCGAACTGGAGATCGTGGACATCCCGAGCGCCGACCTGACACGTATGGTGGAACAGGGGCGGGTCGATCTGTCCCTGTCACCCGATCAGGAAAATGCGCCGGGACTTTCAGTGAGCCCACTGGTGGTCGAGGAGCTGCTGGTCATGACTCATCCTTCCCTGGATTTGCCTGCAGAAGACCTGCACATCACCCACTTGGCTGATGCACCGTTGATCCTTCCGCGCCCCCCGAACAAGCTGCGCATGCGCATCGACTACGCGTTCATGAACGCCCATCTGCGTTATCGGCTGCTGGCCCAGGCCAGCACGGCCGCCATCCTGGTGCCGGCAGTACGCGATGGCCTGGCCGTCACCATCCTGCCCTATTCAGCAGCCTATCAGGAGATCAAGGCCGGCACCATTGTGGCGTACGATCTGAACCCGCGCCTGAGCCGAGAGATCAGCCTGTGCAACAGTTCGATGGCGCTCGAGCGTGCGGCGGTCAGAGCAGTCATGAACCTGATCCGGTCATTGACACGCACACTGGTGGAAAACGGCACATGGCGTCACTGTGTGCTGCACGATTCAACCTGACGGGAAGGCATTCGGATCGCAGACCAGCGGCGCCAGCACCGCGCGAAAAGTATCTGCCAAAGGCGCCGGCCGTCGGCTTGCACGATCGACATACACATGAACAAAGTGCCCTGCGGCACAAGTCAGTTCCGCCCCCTGCAAGAGAATGCCCACTTCGTAGCGCACGCTGCTGGTGCCTATGCGGGATACCGCGATGCCCGCTTCCAGGGCATCGGGGAACGATACGGAAGAAAAATACTGGCATCCGGTTTCGACCACCAGACCGATGGTCGCACCCGTATTGAAGTCCAGCACCCCCTGCTCGAGCAGATAATGGTTGACCGCCGTATCGAAATACGAGTAGTAGGTCACGTTATTGACGTGGCCGTAGACGTCGTTGTCCATCCAGCGCGTCTGGATGGGCAGAAATGCCCTGTAGGCGCTGCGGCTGCGTGGCTGCGGGCGGCTCATGGCTCTTGTGACGGCCCCGACGGGCCATCATGGCTGGCCGCGCCGCCCATTTCACGCATGCGCTGACCGAGGCGCCGCGCCCGCCGTACCCGCCACAGCCAGAGCACCCAGCCAGACAGGCTATAGAGAATGAACAGGCCAAACAGCACCACGGGCGGATCGCTGGACACGAAGACAAACACCCCGACGACCACGAGCATTACCCAGAAGGGTACACTGCGGCCCAGCGCAAATGTCTTGCCGCTGTAGAACGGCGCATTGGACACCATGGCCACCCCCGCATACACGGTGAGCGTGAATGCCGCCCACGGAACGACACCGTCCGACAATGACAGCTTGTTGTCCACCGACAACCACACAAACCCGGCCACCAGTGCAGCGGCCGCAGGGCTGGGCAGGCCCTGAAAATACTGTTTGTCGACCTTGCCGATATTGGCGTTGAAGCGTGCCAGCCGCAGTGCCGCACCGACCACATACACAAAGGCCGCCAGCCAGCCCCAGCGCCCCAGACCCTGCATGGCCCAGACGTATGTCACCAGCGCCGGTGCAAGCCCAAAGGACATCATGTCGGCCAGCGAGTCATACTGTTCGCCGAACGCGGATTGCGTATTCGTGAGACGGGCCACACGGCCGTCCATGCTGTCGAACACCATGGCCAGGAAAATGGCGATGGCGGCCGTCTCGAAATGATGGTTCATGGCCTGCACCACCGCATAGAACCCGGCAAACAGGTTGGCAGTGGTAAAGGCGTTGGGCAGCAGGTAGATGCTGCGGCGGCGTTGACGTTCGTCTGGCATGGATTCAGGCGGGTACGCGCTCCGGATCATCGGGACCATAGCCCAACGCCTGGCCATCTGTAGAGCCCGCATCGGCAGAATCAGCAGCTGCAGAGTCTGCATCGCGAGAAGGTGCAGGGCCACCCGCATCGGCGGCAGGCAGTTGCGCCAGCACGGTGCAGGTGGCCCGCACCTTGTCGCCAATGGCCACTTGCGGCCGTGCCCCCAGGGGCAAGTATACGTCCACCCTCGAGCCAAAGCGGATGAAGCCATAGCGCTGGCCCGCATACACGCTGTCGCCCTGATGCACATGGCACAGAATGCGTCGCGCGACCAGCCCCGCCACCTGCACGGCCGTGATCAACTGGCCATCGGGCCTTTGCAGAACCATGGCATTGCGCTCATTCTCGAGTGACGCCTTGTCGAGATCGGCATTCAGGAACTTGCCCGGGAAATAGGTGATGGACTGGATACGGCCCGCCACTGGCACACGATTCGAGTGCACGTTGAAAACATTCATGAAGACACTGATCTTCAGGCAGGAACGGCCACCCGCATAGGGATCGAGCGCCTCTTCGACACTGACGATGCGACCGTCAGCGGGGCACAGGACCAGATCATCGCCCGCCGGCGCATGACGCACGGGGTCGCGAAAAAACTGCAGGGCAAACAGGGTGAACAGCCAGAACGGCAGGGACACCCAGCCCCACCAGAACATGACCAGCAAGGACAACACCACGCTGCCGGCCAGAATGGGCCAGCCCTCGCGGGCCACGATGGGGTGTGGATAGGATGGTGTCTTCATGCTGCGCAAGCATAACCCGAAATGAATCCAGCCGGATACCAGAAGGCACCCGGCCGGGCTGGGCCCAGCGCCCTGCGTCTGTATCGGACTGCAAACGATGGGCCACGAACCGGCCCGTATCAGTTCTTGCTCTGATCAACCAGCTTGTTGGCGGCAATCCAGGGCATCATGGCCCGCAGGCGGCCCCCGACCTGCTCGATCTGCGACTCGGCATTGATGCGGCGCCGCGAGATGAGCTCAGGTGCGCCCGCGGCATTTTCCAGGATGAAACGCTTCGCATACACGCCCGACTGGATGTCGGTCAGCACCTGACGCATGATCGCCCGCGTGTCTTCATTGATGATGCGTGGCCCGCTGACGTACTCGCCGAATTCGGCATTGTTGGAGATCGAGTAGTTCATGTTGGCGATACCGCCTTCGTAGATCAGATCGACGATGAGCTTGAGCTCGTGCAGGCACTCGAAATAAGCCATTTCGGGGGCATAGCCCGCTTCGACCAGCGTATCGAAACCGGCCTTGATGAGTTCGACCGTGCCGCCACAGAGCACGGCCTGCTCGCCGAAGAGATCGGTCTCGGTCTCTTCCTGGAACGTGGTCTCGATGATGCCGGCCCGCCCGCCGCCATTGGCCATGGCATAGGACAGCGCGGTATCGAGTGCACGCCCCGAGACGTCCTGGTGCACGGCCACCAGCTGCGGTACCCCGCCACCATGGGCATACGTGTCGCGCACGGTGTGCCCGGGCGCCTTGGGGGCCACCATGATGACGTCGATATCGTCGCGCGGCACCACCTGGCCATAATGCACGTTGAACCCATGGGCGAAGGCCAGCGCGGCACCGGCCTTCATGTTGCCCTCGACGTGGTTCCGGTAGACCCCGGCAATGGTTTCGTCGGGCAGGAGCATCATCACCACATCAGCCCCCTTGACCGCCTCGGCCACCTCTTTCACCTCGAGCCCTGCGTTCACGGCCTTGCCCCAGGATGCACCCCCCTTGCGCAGGCCGACCGTGACATGCACCCCAGAATCATGCAGGTTCAGGGCATGGGCGTGGCCTTGTGAGCCATAGCCGATGATGGCCACGTGCTTGCCCTTGATGAGCGACAGGTCACAATCCTTGTCGTAAAAAACTTTCATGTAAGACTCCAGTATCCGTGATGGTAAAAGCTCAAAGTTTCAGAACCCGTTCGCCGCGCGCCACACCGGAGACCCCGGTGCGCACGGTTTCCAGGATGGCACTGCGATCGAGCGCGCCGATGAAGGCCTCGATTTTATCCTGCACCCCCGTCAGTTCGATGGTGTAGGTCTTGTCGGTCACATCGATGATGCGACCCCGGAAGATTTCCGCCATGCGCTTCATTTCTTCGCGTTCCTTGCCCACCGCCCGCACCTTGATCAGCATGAGTTCGCGCTCGACGTGGGCCCCTTCGGAAAGGTCGACCACCTTGAGCACATCGACCAGCCGGTTCAGGTGCTTGGTGATCTGTTCGATGATTTCGTCGGAGCCGATCGTGACGATGGTCATACGTGACAGCGTCACATCTTCGGTGGGCGCCACCGTAAGGGTCTCGATATTGTAGCCGCGTGCCGAAAACAGCCCGACCACGCGCGACAGTGCGCCCGGTTCATTTTCGAGCAGAATGGAAATGACGTGTTTCATGATCAGCCCCCTCACAGATCCTCGGAACCCAGCAACATCTCGGTCAGGCCACGGCCTGCCTTGACCATGGGCCAGACGTTTTCCGTCTGATCCGTGACGAAGTCCATGAACACCAGCCGGTCCTTGTACTTGCCGAACGCTTCGCGCAGCGCGGGTTCCACATCGGACGGGCGGGTGATGCGCATGCCGATGTGACCGTAGCTTTCGACCAGTTTCACGAAATCCGGCAGGGCGTCGACGTAGGACTCGGAATAGCGTGAGCCATATTCGATCTGCTGCCATTGGCGCACCATGCCCAGGTACCTGTTGTTCAGGCACACGATCTTGGGTGTCAGCCTGTACTGGCTGCAGGTGGACAGTTCCTGGATGTTCATCTGGATGGAGCCCTCGCCCGTGATCACGGCGACATCCCGATCCGGGTTGGCCATCTGCACGCCCATGGCAAAGGGCAGACCCACGCCCATGGTGCCCAGACCGCCCGAATTGATCCAGCGGCGCGGTTCCGGAAATGGATAATACTGGGCAGCCCACATCTGGTGCTGACCCACATCGGAGGTGACGAATGCCTGGCCGCGCGTGATCTCCCAGAGTTTCTGCACCACGAACTGCGGCTTGATGAGTTCGTCCGAATTTTCATAGTCGAGGCACTTGCGCGCCCGCCAGCCATCGATCTGCTTCCACCAGCCTTCGAGACGGCTGCCCTGTGCATCTTTCTCGGCCATGGCCTGCGCGTACAGACCCATGAAATCCTGCAGCACCTCCTTCACGTCGCCCACGATGGGCACATCGACGCGCACCCGCTTCGAAATGGAGGAAGGATCGATATCCACATGGATGATCTTGTGGGGCACCTGCGCAAAGTGTCTGGGATTGCCGATCACCCGATCGTCGAAGCGTGCGCCTATGCCGATCAGCACATCACAGTTCTGCATCGCCATATTGGCTTCGTAGGTACCGTGCATGCCGGGCATGCCCACAAACTGAGCGTCGGTGCCCGGCAAGGCCCCCAGGCCCATCAGCGTCGTGGTGCAGGGCGCGCCGGTCAGGCGCACCAGCTTGCGCAGTTCGTCGGCCGCATTGGCCAGCACGACGCCGCCACCCGCATAGATCATCGGCCGCTCGGCGGCCAGCATGAGCTGGACCGCCTTCTTGATCTGGCCATGATGGCCCTTGGTGACCGGCGCGTAGGACCGCATCACCGTAGGCCCACGGCGGGGCTGATACTTGCATGGCGCCACCGAGACATCCTTGGGAATATCGACCAGCACGGGCCCGGGCCGCCCCGACCGGGCGATATAGAAGGCCCGACGCATGGTTTCAGCCAGGTCCTTGACGTCACGCACCAGGAAATTGTGCTTGACGGCGGGCCGCGTAATGCCCACGGTGTCGCATTCCTGGAAGGCATCCTGGCCGATCGCATGGGTGGGCACCTGGCCTGTGATGATCACCATGGGGATGGAGTCCATATAGGCTGTTGCAATGCCGGTGACCGCATTGGTCACCCCGGGCCCGCTGGTGACCAGGCAGACCCCCACCTTGTCGGATGAGCGTGAGTACGCATCGGCGGCATGCACGGCAGCCTGCTCGTGACGCACCAGAATATGCTTGAATTTGTCCTGCTTGTAGATTGCGTCGTAGATGTAGAGGACCGCGCCCCCAGGGTAGCCGAACACGTGCTCGACCCCTTCTTCGATCAGACAACGCACGACGATGTCGGCGCCATTGGTTTCCATGATGATTTCCTTTTCGACCTGTGCGTTGCACCAGGCGGCCTTCATGGCCTGGGCCAGTGCCGGCATCCCGCGGCATGATCCGATGGCTGGGCGATTCACGGAACCGCTGCGCCCGGACACCCCACGGAGCCCGCCTGTACCCCCTTGGCACAGTGCACGTTGCGCTGCCTGCAGCGCACAGTGGTTGAAACGAACGCCCGAGGCAAGGCTTGTGGCCCGGCTCGGAGCATGTAGAACGTGGCATTGCAGGTCTGGTGGATCACCCGACCCGGTGCCAGGCAGTTGACCCCTGCAGGATGATGCAGGGCAATGAGGTAATTTACCGCGTTGCAACATCGACTGCAAGTGGATGTTGCAGAAGGCCGGCGGGGATGGCCGGGCCTGAACTCAGGCCAGTATCCCGGCCGCCGTCACAGCACCACGACGCAGCGCGAGCGCGCTGAGGGGCGGGCGTTGCCGCGCGCAGGATCAGGAAGGATCCGCATACTGTTGCCGCAGCATGTTCTTCTGGACCTTGCCCATGGTATTGCGCGGCAGCGCCTGTATTTCGACAATCGCTCGGGGCACCTTGAAACGGGCCAGACGCACCTTGAGTTCGGCCTGCATGCTCGCCAGATCCAGCCCGGCGCCCTCGCGAGGCACCACGACCGCCATGACCGATTCGCCGTAATCGGGATGCGGCACCCCGAAGACGGCGGACTCCTGTACACCGGGCATGGCATCCAGGACGAGTTCGATTTCCTTCGGGTACACGTTATAGCCCCCGGAAATGATCAGATCCTTGCTTCGGCCCACGATGCTGAGATAGTGATCCGGGATCCCGGCACCCCCGAATACGCCAATGTCGCCAGTGCGAAACCAGCCATCATCGGTGAACTCTTCGCGTGTTTTTTCCGGCATGCGCCAGTAGCCGGAAAACACATTGGGGCCACGAACCTGCACATGGCCGGGCTGCCCGGCCGGCAAAGGCTGGCCATCATCACCGACCACCCGCACGGCCACCCCAGGCAAGGCCGGCCCCACCGTGCCGGCCAGGCGCTCGCCGAGGGCCGGATCACAGGGATTGGACGTGTTCATGTTGGTTTCGCTCATGCCATAGCGCTCGAGGATCGTCATCCCGGTGCGCGCGCGGAATTCTTTGAAGGTATCCTCGAGCAGGGGTGCCGACCCCGAGATGAACAGGCGCATGTTGCGGCACAATGCCCGGTCGAAGCGCGGATCGGCCAGCAGGCGCACGTAATACGTGGGCACCCCCATCATCATCGTGCAGCGCGGCAGTTCGCGCAGCGCCTGATCGATGTCCAGGCGCGGCAGCCAGATCATGCGGGCGCCCGCCAGCAAGGCCCCGTTGGCGGCCACGAACAGGCCGTGCACATGGAAGATGGGCAGCATGTGCAAAAGCACGTCATCCTGGCGCCAGCCCCAGAAATCCTTCAGGGTGAGCGCATTGGCGCCCAGGTTGCCATGTGTGAGCATGGCCCCCTTGCTGCGCCCCGTCGTGCCGGACGTATAGAGGATCGTGGCCAGATCACCCGGATTGCAGTGCACGGTTTCGAAGGCCGTGGGCAGGCCTTCGAGTGCGCGCATCAGGCTGCCGCTGCCATCGGCCTCCAGCGTATGCACGTGTTGCGCGCCATGCTGCAGGGCCAGTGGTTCGCACCAATGGCGAGAGGCCTCGGTGCAGATCACGACGGCAGGCTGGGCATCGGACAGGAAATAAGCGACCTCGGCCTCTTGGTAGGCCGTGTTCAGCGGCAGATAGACGAAGCCGGCACGCAAGGTCGCCAGGTACAGCATGAGCGCTTCGGGGGATTTTTCGACCTGGACGGCCACCCTCGAACCGGGTGCAATGCCCGTGGATGCCAGCCAGGCCGCCATCCGCCCGCTGAGGGACTCGACATCCTGCCACGTATGAACACGTGTGGGCGTTTCGATGGCCACTGCCTGGCGATTCTTGGGGAAACCCGATTGCAGCACCCCGTACAGATTGGCATTGAGCGCGCTCATGTCAGCCACCCCGCCGGAACACCAGACGGGCCTCATCCGACTGCGGCGCATGCCAGGCATAGCCCTCGGCAGCAAAGCCTCGCAGCTGTTCGGACGATTCGATCTGCTGTTCGATGATATGACGGGCCATCAGCCCACGGGCCCGCTTTGCATGCAGGCCGATCACTTTCCATGCCCCGTCTTTCAGGTCCTGGAACACGCACTCGATGACCCGGCCCTGCAAGCGTGGTATCTGGACCGATCTGAAATACTCGGCCGAAGCCAGGTTGACCAGAACCCGCTCCCCGGCCAGCGCATCGAGGCGGCGATTCAGTTCATCAGCGATCTGCCCGCCCCACCATGCGTACAGGTTCGCACCACGCGCCGTTTCGAGGCGAGTACCCATTTCGAGCCGGTGCGGCTGGATCAGGTCGAGCGGCCGCAGCACCCCATACAGGCCGCTGAGCAATGCAAGATGATCCTGTGCCCAGGCCATCTGCTGGCTGTCGAGCGAGCCCGCCTGCAGCCCCGCGTACACATCGCCGTCAAAGGCCAGCACCGCCTGACGCGCATGCTGCAGGTCGGGATCGGCCACCCAGCCGGCATAGCGGTGGGCGTTGAGCTCGGCCAGGGCGGCTGAAAGCTTCATGAGGCGCCCGAGGGCGTCAGGGCCCAGCGTCTGCAGACGGGCCGCAAGTTCGTTGGCCTGATCGAGGAACACCGGCCGTGTGTGCGCGGTCACGCGCAACGGGGAGTCAAAATCCAGCTTTTTCGCGGGCGACAGAACCACCAACATGATGTGACCTCCTTCGAGACAGGCCAGTGTACCGCGCCGCCTCAGGCCAGACGACGGTTACGGGCATGGCGCCGCCTTGCCACCAGCCGGCCTGCAGCCATCACCAGAATCGCCCCCAGGGCTTCTGCGCCCCATACCCCCCATGTGGGCAGGGGGCCATACCAGCGCTCCACTGCGGCATCACCCACCAGCATGCCGCCCGCAATCCAGCCCAGCAGCCCTGCCCCCAGGGTGACAATGACAGGGAAGCGGTCGATGCACTTGAGCACCAGCGTGCTGCCCCAGATGATCACCGGCACGCTGAACAGCAGGCCAAAGATCACCAGGCCAAGCTGATGCCCTTCGGCGGCCGCCTGTGCCGCGCCCGCAATGGCGATCACGTTATCCAGGCTCATGACCACGTCGGCAAGCACAATGGTACGTATGGCCGACAGCAGCGACGGACCCGCCTGGATCTCGCCATGGGGGTGGGCTTCCGGCAGGAGCAGCTTCACACCGATCCAGAACAGCAGCAGTGCGCCTGCAACCTTCAGGCCGGGGAACTCGAGCAGGGTCATGGCAAAGCTGATCAGGATGATGCGCAAAACGATCGCCCCGCCCGTGCCCCAGAGGATGCCCAATACGCGCTGGCGCTGCGGCAGCCGACGACAGGCCAGCGCAATGACCACTGCGTTGTCGCCCCCCAGCAGGATGTCGATGAGGATGATCTGGAAGACCGCCGGCCAGTGCAGGGTCAGGAAGAAATCAGATAAAGAGGCAATGAGATGGTGCACGAGGACTCCAGAAAAAAGCCGGACACTTCAGTGGCCGGCGTTTCCAGAAGTTGCACCTTGCCCCTGAACGGCAAGGTCTTGCCCGCAGCCTGAAACAGACTGCCCGTGCACCGGAAGCCCGCGATGGAGCAACGTATTGACGACACAACGGCGGGAGGGCGACTCCCCTTGTTGAGGAAAATTATAGACGAATCCGAAGGCCGATGGCATGATGGCATCTGCAAAACGAATTGCAAGACTGAATCTCACGGGGGTATACACATGCTGGGGCGTATCGGTATTCATCTGAATCAGGATCACACCTGCGAAAGGCGCATCGACATCGGCTTGCGGCTGGCGGCGGCCCATGGCGCCGAAGTGGTGGGCATCTACCCGGCATCGGGCGTCGCGGGGCTGCAGCAGGACGACAACATCCTGCCACAGGAAGTGCGCTCGGCCCTGCGCAGCCGCCAGGACGAGCACCGCGAGGCCACCCGCGCGCGCTTTCTCGAAAAGGCCCAGGCTGCTGGCGTGGCCTGCCAATGGCGCACGCCAGGGGGCGATGTAGACGACGCCCTGGCACTGCACGCACGCTATTGCGACCTGCTGGTCATGAGCAAGGTCGACCCGGCCGACAGTTTTTCATCGCTGCGCCCGAACCTGCCCGAAGCCGTCGTCATGGCCGCTGGCCGGCCGGTTCTCATGGTGCCCAACCATGGCCATTTCGAAACCATAGGCCAGCGTATCCTCTATTGCTGGGATCAGCGCCGCGAATCCGCCCGCGCCTTCACCGACGCCGCACCCTTGCTGCGCGAATGCAAGTCACTGGTCGTGCTCGAAATCGACCGCAACGAAAAACTGGCCACCGAACGCGACCTGCGCGATGACGACTTCGCCCATTACTGCCGCAGCCTCGGCTACCCGGAACCCAGGCACATGCTCAAGGAAAGCACGGGCTACGGCGTGGGCAACGTCATCCTGAACACGGCCGCCGACACCGACCGCGATCTGATCGTCATGGGGGCCTATGGCCATAGCCGCATGCGGCAATGGATCATGGGCGGGGCCACCAGCACCCTGCTGTCCAGCATGACCGTGCCCGTATTGCTGGCCAACTGACTTGTCGGCCAGCTGACAGCGCCGCGGGCCCGTGGCAACACACGGGCTGCAGGCCAGCACCGCCACAGGCGCAGGCCGGCGCCAATATTGCGCGCCGGCCTGCCGCTGCACACCAACCAGAATGGGCGCCCGCCTGCCGGTGCACACCAGCCAGACTGCGCGTCGGCCTGCGGCTCAGGCGCCGGCCAGCGCACCCAGATCGGGGCGCCGTTCGTGCCAGCGGGTTTCCTTCTGGTAGGCACAACCGATGCGCAGGGCCATGGCCTCGTCATACTGGCGGCACAGAACCTGAACCGAAGTGGGCAGGCCCAGTGCATCATGCCCATTGGGCAGCGCCATGCCGCAGAGGTTGAGGAAATTGCCAAAACGGGTAAAGCGCGACGGGCTGCTGTTCTCGTCGACCTCATCGAGCGGGATGGCGGTGCTGGCCGTAGTCGGCGTCAGCAGGGCATCCACTGAATCGAAGATCCGGTCGAAGGCCTCGATCGATGCCTTGCGCTGTGCCAGCGCCTGCAGATAGCCACTGGCCGTGATCTCACGCCCGGCAAGCACCCGGGCCCGCACGGCTTCATCAAGCGGCTGGCGCGCATCATCGACCATATCGTGCAACAAGGCATAGCTTTCGGCTGACATGACAAGGCCATTGAGGGTGGCCACCTCGGCAAAATTGACGGGCAGGGTCAGTGTGACGATCTCCGCCCCCATGCGCGCGAATTCATCCAGGGTTCGGTCATAGGCATCGAGCACGGGCTGCGTAACGCCGACGCGTTCGCTGTCGGGCATGCGTGCGAACCGCAGGCCGGCCACACCCCGGCCAGGCCCGGCCCGACCTGGCTCGGAGGGCAGGCCCAGTGTACGAGAGTCCAGTGGATCCGGGCCCTGCATGATCTGATACAGCAATGCCGCATCCTGCGCTGTGGCCGTCATCGGACCCGGAGTGTCCAGCGTCGGACTCAGATTCAGAACGCCGTAATTGCTGATGCGCCCAGCCGATGTCTTCAAACTGCTGATGCCGCACCAGGACGCCGGCAAGCGCACCGAGCCCCCTGTGTCGGTACCAACGGCCCAGGGTGCCAGGCCAGCGGCCACGGCTACACCGGAACCACTGCTGGATCCCCCGGGGATGCGCGCTCGCGACAGATCCCATGGGTTCCATGGGGCGCCCATGCCAGGATTGGTGCCCCAGCCGCCGTAGGCGAATTCGACCATGTGCGTCTTGCCGAGAATGATCATGCCCTGCCCCAGCAGGCGCTGGACGAGCGTGGCCGTGATGGATGAATGCCGCTGCCCCCACGCCGCGCAGCCGGCCGTGGTGATACGGCCATCGATCTCGACCAGATCCTTGATGGCCACCGGAATGCCATGCAAGGGGCCAAGAGCGTGCCCCGCGCGCAAGGCCAGATCGGCCGCCTGGGCCGCCAGCCGGGCGTCATCGGCATAGACTTCGGAATACGCGTGCAGCCTGCCATCGAATGCCGCAATACGGTCAAGATAGGCCTCGACCAGTTCAACGGCAGAAATCTGCCGGGCGGAAAGGGCCTCGGATTGCCGAGTGATCGACCAGCTTGTCAGGTCGGTGGATGTACCCATGGTGTCTCCATTTCGTCTTGGGTTTCAAGTACTGCCCACTCGCCGATACCCGCCCGCATAGGTGGCTGCAGTTCGTCGTCGAGCGTCAATCGTGATTGAATGTATCTGCCCTGCGGCTGATCAGCGATGCGCCACGGCATGGCGCTTTGAATCACGGCCGGGCCACCTCGGGATTGATCGGTGTATGCACCTTGCCTTCGGTCAGCCAGCCGATCAGGTTGTCACAGGCCAGATTGATCATGGCCTTGCGGGTAGGCACCGAGGCACTGCCGATATGCGGGGTCAGCACCACGTTGGTGCAGGCGAGCAGATCAGGATGCACACGCGGTTCGCCCTCGAATACATCGAGCCCGGCTGCAGCCAGCCTGCCTTCCTGCAGGGCGCGCGCCAGCGCCGCGTCATCGACCACGCCGCCGCGCCCGATATTCACCAGTGTGGCCGTGGGCTTCATGAGCGCCAGCTGGTCGGCGCCGATCAGATGGCGGGATTCTGCAGCGTAGGGCACCACCAGCACGACGTGATCCGCGCTGCGCAACAGATCGTCCAGCCCGAGATAACGCGCCCCCAGCGCCTGCTCGGTGCTTTCGGGCAGGCGCGTGCGGTTGTGGTAGACGACTTGCATGTCAAAGCCCCGCGCCCCCCGGCGGGCAATGGCCTGGCCGATCCGCCCCATGCCCACGATACCCAGCGTACTGCCATGAATGTCCTGCCCCGTGAGCATGTCCCAGGACCAGCGATCCCAACGCCCGGCGCGCAAATAATGCTCGGACTCGGTGATCCGCCGTGCAGCCGCCATGAGCAGCACGAAACCCAGATCGGCCGTGGTTTCGGTCAATACGCCTGGCGCATTGGTGGCCAGCACCCCGGCCGCCGTCATGGCGGGGACATCGAAATTGTCGTAACCCACCGACATGTTGGCGCAGATTTTCAGATCGGGGCAGCGCGCCAGCAACGCGGCATCGATGCGCTCGCCCCCCGTCGTGAAGGCCCCCTGCTTGCCCTGCAGGCGCTCGATCAGTTCTTCCTGGGACCAGAGCTCGTCGCCCTGGTTGGCCGTGACATCGAAATGTTCTTCCAGGCGCTCGAGTGCGGCAGGGAAGACAGCCCGGCAGACCAGTACGGCCGGGCGTGCGGATGAACGTTGCGTCATATCGTGGTTCCTGATGGCGATGCACAATGTTTCAAGCATATCAGCCTGTTGCGCGTTTTGCAGGAAAACCGGCACCGACGGCTCATCCAGCAGGGAGAATCGGCTGGCGCTCGAACAGAATGGACCCGCACCATGTAAATATGAATTGTATTGAGAACGCTTCTCGTTTAGAATTTATTTCGGATTGAATTCCAAATTGATCTTTGTCATCTTCGGAGACGTCCTTGAACAACATACCCGAACCCTCATCGGCCAGGCTGGGCGGCAGCCTGGCCACCGCACTGGCCACGCCGGCCCTGCTTCTCCTGCCCCAGACCGGTCAGGCCCAGAGCATGGAGCCCGCTGAATTGTCGCCCATCCGTGTACAGGGCGAAAAGCCGGCTCCATTCCGCGTGGACGAATCCGCCTCCAGCAAATTTTCCGAGCGCCTGCTGGATACGGCCCGCTCCGTGGAAATCATCCCCATGGAGGTCATACAGAGTCAGGCTGCCAGCACCCTGACTGACGTACTGCGCAATTCACCCGGCATCACATTCGGTGCGGGCGAAGGGGGCAACCCCCTGGGCGACCGTCCCTTCATCCGCGGCTACGACGCACAGTCCAGCACCTACATCGACGGCATGCGCGACATAGGCGCCACATCACGCGACATCTTCAATACCGAGCAAGTCGAAATCATCAAGGGCCCCGACAGCGTCTATGCGGGCCGCGGCGGTGCGGGCGGCAGCATCGACCTGGTCAGCAAGACCGCCAGGCTGCGCGATTTCACCGATGTATCGCTGGGCCTGGGTACATCCCGCTACCGTCGAGCCACCGTGGACAGCAACTGGATGCTGGGCGAGCACTCGGCCTTGCGACTCAACCTGATGGGCCACAGGCAGAATGTGGATGGCCGCGATTCAGTGGACTACAAGCGCTGGGGCGTGGCCCCTGCCATCAGCTTCGGCCTGGGCACGCCGACCCGGGTCTCATTGTCGTACTACCACATGCAATATGACGATACGCCCGACAGCGGCATTCCTTACACCAGGCCAGCCGACCCAGATGCCATGCGGCGTCCCTTCGATGTCGATCGCCACAATTTCTACGGTCTGGACAGCGACTACCGCAAGGGTCGAAACGACATGGCCACGCTGCGCGTGGAACATGACTTCAGCGACCGTCTCACGCTGATCAACCAGGCGCGCTACACCCACAGCACACAGAAGTATGTCGTCACCCAGCCTGACGACAGCAAGGGCAACGTCAACCATGGCCTGGTCTGGCGTCGGGCCAACACGCGCGACAGCCGGGTCGCCACCTGGGCCAACCAGACCGAGTTGCAAGGCTCATTGGCCACGGGCAGCATACAGCATCGCTTTTTGCTGGGCATCGAACTGTCGGAAGAAAAAGGTCGCAAAGACAGCCTGGACGTGAACCGCGGCACGGGCGACTGCCCGCCCGGCAGCGCAGGAGCGGCGTCCGGCTACAACTGCACCAGCCTGTGGAATCCCGACCCTTCCGATCCCTGGCGCGACATCGGCACAGGAGATCCCAGGGGTGAAAACAGCACGACCCGCACGTTGACGCGCTCCATCTATGCCTTCGACACGCTGGCGCTGAGCGAACGGTGGCTGGCCTCGGTGGGCCTGCGGCTGGACGACTACCGCACGCGTCTGACGCCCTACGGCCAGCACGGCGTAGACCGCCACGATACCTTGTTCAACTACCAGCTGGGCCTGGTCTACAAGCCAGCCGACAACGGCAGCATCTATGCCACGTTCGGTACGTCTTCCACACCGGCCGGGGCCACACTGGGCGAAGGCAGCGAGACCCAGGGGCTGACGCCCAACTGCCGCGGAGGCACCTGTAGGGGTGCAAATGCCGCCGACATGGCTCCGGAGAAAAACCGGATCTATGAATTGGGCACGAAATGGGATTTCCTCGACCGGCGCCTGGGCCTGACAGCCGCCCTGTTTCGCATCGAAACCACCAATGCCCGCGTGACACTGCCCAGCGGCGACTACGCGATGGCCGGTAAAAAGCATGTGGATGGTTTCGAACTGGGTTTCTCGGGCAGCATCACCCCCCAATGGCAGGCCTACGGCGGCTACACCTACCTGCGCAGCCGTATCGACGACGACGGCGCCAGCGGCGCGGCCTCCGATGAGGGCAATGACTTCCCGAATACCCCGCGCAGCAGCTTCAGCCTGTGGAACACGTACGCGTTCACGCCCACGTTTACCGCGGGGCTGGGCGCCTATTACGTCGACAGGCAGTACGGCAATACGGCCAATACCACCAGCATCCCTGCCTACTGGCGCTTCGACGCCATGGCCAGCTATCAGGTGAACAAGATGATCGATATCCAGCTGAACGTGAACAACCTGTTCAACAAGACCTACTATGACAAGGCCTATGCGTCGCATTATGCGACGGTCGCAGCGGGGCGTTCGGTGATCGGCACCGTCAACCTGCACTTCTGATGCTGATCCTGCGCTTTTGCCGCCCCCTGTACGCCCAGGCCGCCGCTTCAGGCCGCTCGAGCCGATTCGATACCCGGGCCATCAACCAGGCAGATCCGGGCACGCTGGCCAGGGACTACACCCGCTTGCTGTCCGGCCCTCCCGGACAGGCGGCCGCCGCCGTCAAGGCAGCGGCCGAAGGCGGCGTCATCCAGGCCCAGCTGATCTACGGCCAATGGCTGCTCGATGGCCACGGCGTCACCCGCAACCCCGAAGCCGCCGTGCAGTGGTTCACCCATGCCGCACGCCACGGTAACCCGATGGCACTGAATATGCTGGGCCAGTGCCATGCACACGGCTGGGGGGTCGCGCCCAACCCGCTCATGGCAGCGTACTGGTACCGCCTGGCCGCACAGGGCGGGCTGGACTGGGGCATGTACAACTATGCCACTGCCCTGGCCCTGGGCCAGGGGGTGACACGCGATCGGCGGGCTGCGCTGGGCTGGTTCAGGGCGGCAGTCGCACTGGGGCATGCCAAATCCATGAACATGATCGGCAGCTTCCATGAAGACGGCTGGGTCGTCCCCCGGGATCTGAACGTGGCACTGCATCACTACGAGCGTGCGGCACAGGGTGGCGACTTTCGCGGGCAATTCAATGCTGCGCGCCTGCTGTTGCGCCAGGGTCAGCTTCAGGAGGCCCGGGCCTGGCTGGAACGGGTACCCGAGACGGCCACCCCGGCCTTCCTGCGCCAGGCGGCAACCTGGCTGCAGGCCCAGCCCGGTTGTACCGACCTGGCGGGCCGATTTTTCGTGCAGGCGGCCGCCCGAGCCGATCAGGGCGCGGACCGGGTCCGCAATCCATCATGTTGATCACCCTGCCCGACCTGCTGGACCATGAACAGGTCCGTGCCTGCCGTCAGGCGCTCGAGTCAGCCAGCTGGACGGATGGCCGGCGTACGGCAGGCCACGTGGCCGCCCGCGTCAAGGCCAACCACCAACTGGCCACGGACGATCCCGTGGCCCTGCAGATCGGCACACGCATCAGGCAGGCCCTGAGCGCACATCCCGTGTTCCAGTCAGCCGTACTGCCGGTACGCATCCTGCCACCGCGCTTCAATCGCTACGCGGGCGGCGAGCACTACGGATTGCACATCGACAACGCCATCTTCCGCCTGCCCGACGACCCGGGCCTGATCCGCTGCGACGTATCCACCACCGTGTTTTTCAGCGATCCCGAAGAATACGAGGGCGGTGAACTGATCGTGCAGGACACCTATGGCGACCAGCGCATCAAGCTGCCTGCCGGTCATGCGGTGGTCTACCCTGGCACCAGCCTGCATCGAGTCACACCGGTCACCCGCGGCGTACGCTACGGTTCATTCTTCTGGACGCAAAGCCTGGTGCGTGACGACAGCCGTCGCAACCTGCTGCTGCAGCAGGACGTGGCAATCCAGCGCCTCATCCAGAGCCAGGGTGACCAGGCTGCCATCGACGCACTGACCGGCGTGTACCACAACCTGCTGCGCCTGTGGTCGGAGATCTAGCCATGACGCAACCTGAACCACGACAGCACGCCGTCCAGCGGGCTGTAGTCCAGAGCGAAGCGGGCCTGCGCACGCACCACGGGCTTGGCCCGGTAGGCGACCGAATAATAGGCCTCCTGCATCATGGGCAGGTCATTGGAACCATCACCCAGTACGATGATCTGCTCGGGTGCCGCCTGGAGCCGGGCGGCCAGTTCGCGCACATGGCGGGCCTTGGCCGCCCCGTCGACGATATCGCCCAGCACGCGGCCGGTGAGAACACCGTCCACCACCTCGAGGGTGTTGGCATGCGCCGCATCCAGCGCGAGGCCACGGCGCAGGCGTTCGGTAAAGAACGTGAACCCTCCGGACACCAGCAAGACCTTCAGGCCGTGCGCTCGGGCCACCTCGATGAGACGCTCGGCCCCGGGATTGAGCCTCAGGCGTCGGGTGAAGACCTCATCGAGTGCGGTTTCCGGCAGGCCACGCAACAAGGCCACGCGCCGACGCAGGCTGTCGGCATAATCGGCGACCTCGCCGCGCATCGCCGCTTCGGTGATGGCCGCCACCTGGTCCTTGCAGCCCGCAACATCGGCCAATTCGTCCACACACTCGATATTGATGAGAGTCGAATCCATATCCATCGCGAGCAGCCTGCAACTGCTCAGCAAATCCACCGTATCCAGCCATGCGGCATCCAGGCGGGCCGCCCGGGCCAGCGCCAGCAACTCTGCGCGGCAGGCATCGTCCACATTCAGCAAACGCACCACCGTAGGACCGAGCTCTTGTACCCCGCCCGCACTGGCCACGGCGGCCAGGCGCTCTACATCGGCATGCAGGATGCGCGGTGCCTGCAAGATCACGTGCGCCATGAATCGCACCCATCCATTGTTGTCGAAAGCGCCATTATCCCAGAGTTCCCCGCATGACCCCACCCTGCACACCCGCATCGTCTGCCGCCGGTGCAGACCGCCCGCCCCTGAACGCCAGCGACTATGCCGCCCTGGCCCGTGCCCGCCTGGACCCGGCCGTGCTGACCTGGCTCGACTCGGGCGGCGCCGACGGGTTGACGCTGCAGGCCAACCGCCGCGCCTTTGATGCGCAACGCCTGTCGGGCCGCGTGCTGCGCCCCCTGCAAGGCGCTCATACCGGTCTGACTCTGGCCGGCCTGCCCCTGGCGCATCCAGTCCTGATTGCCCCCATGGCCTGGCACGGGCTGGTACACCCCGAGGCCGAAGTCGCTACGGCCCGGGCGGCGGCAGCCACCGGAACACCGCTGGTGCTCAGCTGCCAATCGGGCACCGCCATCGAAACGCTGGCGGCCCTGCCGCGGCCTGCGCACCTGTGGTTCCAGCTGTATGCCCAGCGCGAACGGGCACACACCCTGGCCCTGGCGCGGCGCGCATTGGATTCCGGTGCGCGCGCCCTGGTGCTGACGGTGGACGCGCCCGTGAACGGCGTGCGCAATGTCGAGCAGCACGGCGGCTTTCGTCGGCCACGCAGCATACGCAGTGTCCATCTGGAAGGGCTGTCGCCCCCTGTAGCGCGCCCGGTTGCGGGCAGCGGCAGCCCCTTGTTCGATAGCGGCCTGCTGGATGGCGCCCCCACCTGGGAGGACCTGGCCTGGCTGCGTGCCGCCCTGCCGGAAGCGCCACTATGGCTCAAGGGCATCCTGCACCCGGGCGATGCCTTGCTGGCGCTCGACTGCGGCGTGGATGGCCTGATCATATCCAACCACGGCGGACGCTGTCTGGACACCCTGCCCGCCACCCTGGACGCGCTGCCGGCAGTGACGCGAGCCGTGGCGGGACGGGCGCCCCTGATGCTGGACGGCGGGATACGGCGCGGTACGGATATCCTGAAAGCGCTGGCCGCCGGCGCACAGGCCGTGCTGGTTGGCCGCCCCATCCTGCATGCCCTGGCGGCAGGCGGCGCGCCGGCCGTGGCGCATCTGATCCAGATTCTGCGCGGCGAACTGGAAGTGGCCATGGCCCTGACCGGCTGCCGCACCCTGGCCGACGTGGATGCCGGCGTGCTGTACGGATAGCTGCCGGACAGGCCTTGCCTGCCGGCCCTCATCAGGCTCCGCGGCCGGGATGATGGCGGCGCTTCAGCATGTACCGCCATACGAAACCGGGATAGCCGAGCACCAGGAACAAGGCCAGCGTCACGGCATAGAATTCCCAGCCCTGCGGGAACGCATTGCCCAGATTCAATTCAAAGGAAAAGCCCAGCGTGCCCACCAGTATGTAACCGACCAGCACCTCGAGAAAACGGTCCACGAAAGGTTTGCCTGCAGCCGGATCAGGCCGCCGGGCGATGCGCGAAGCCACTGGTTCGGCGGGCCGTTCTTCATCCGCACGCGACCTCCTACCCAACGACAGCCCGGGCAGCCACAGCAGGACGCCAGCGGCCGCGACGCTGACCAGCAACTTGATCAGGAACAGGACGGCCAGACCCCCACCGCCCGCGAATGCCCCACCCACCAGCCACAGCGTTGCCCAGACCCACAACGCCAGCAGCAGCAGAAAGGCCAGGCACAGCAGCCAGGCCAGCCCGCTGTTGACCTGCACATTGCGCGCAGAGGCGCGCCATGGCCAGGGTGCGAGCGGCCGATTGCAGATGAAAGGCAGATTTGCCATCACCAGTGCACAGACGATGACAACCCAGGATGCGCCCGTCAGGGACATGAATGCTCGACCTGCCTCAGAAGCTGAGCGAATTCTGGATCACATGCACGCACAGTGCCATCAGGCCGCCCGGCAGAATCCCCAGGCCGACCACCAGCAAGCCATTGACCGACATCACGCTGCGCGTGACCGGCGTGCCCGAACCCACCGTGATGTGATCCTCGGGCTCATCGAAATAGGCCATTTTCACGACGCGCAGATAGTAGAAGCAACCAATCAGCGAGCACAGCACGGCAAACACGGCCACAGCCACATGGCCTGCGCCGATCAGGGCCTGCAGCACCACCAGCTTGGCATAAAAGCCGGACAGCGGCGGAATCCCGGCCAGCGAGAACATGGACAGCAACAGCACCCCCGCCAGCAACGGGTTGCGCCGGTTCAGCCCTTTGAGGTCGGAGATTTCCTCGGCCTCGAAGCCCTGCCGCGACAGGATCAGGATCATGCCGAAGGTCGACAGGGTGGTCAGTACGTAAATGACCACATAGAACAGGGCCGAACCATAGGCGGCCACAGCCGCACCCGACTGGCCTTCATAGACCCCGGAGAGCAGCCCGAGGAACACGAAGCCCATCTGACCAATGGTCGAATAGGCCAGCATGCGCTTGAAATTGGTCTGGGCAATGGCCACGATGTTGCCAACGGCCAGCGACAGCACCGCCATGATGAGCAGCATGGGCTGCCAGTCGAAGGCAATGCCATGCAGCGCCTCGATGAGCAGGCGCAGGGTGATCACGAAGGCGGCAAACTTGGGCGCTGCGGCGACCAGCAGGGTGACGGTGGTTGGCGCACCCTGATAGACGTCGGGCGTCCACATGTGAAAGGGCGCTGCCGTGAGCTTGAACGCCAGGCCGGAGACGATGAACACCACCCCGAAAGCCAGCGGCAGGCTCTGGGCCTCGCCCTGGCGGATGACCGCGGCAATCTCGGCCAGGCCGAGTTCACCCGTGGCGCCGTAGATCATGGACATGCCGTAGAGCAGAATGCCCGAGGCCAGGCAGCCCAGCACGTAGTATTTCATGGCGGCTTCGGTGGCCACCAGATGATCGCGGCGTACGGCAATCAGGGCGTACAGGGCGAACGACATGAGTTCGACCCCCAGATACACCGTGAGCATGTTGCCCGCGGAAATCATGATGAACTCGCCCAGAAGGGTGAGCAGGGCCAGCGAATACATTTCACCGCCACGCGCCACCATGTCGCGGTGCTCGGCATAGGCACGCCCGTAGATGAGCGTCACACCCACCGCGATCGCGGACAGGATTTTCATGAAATGGGCCAGCGAATCGGTGACGTACAGCGAACTGAACGTGCGCCCCTGCGTGTCCTCGCCCCATTGCCCCCAGGATACGAAGATGACGATCAGGATGGTGCCCATGGTCAGCATGAACGTCATGCGGCGGGTGGGCTCATTGCCGAACGCATCGATGAGCAGCACGGCGCCGGTGAGCACCAGCAGTACGATCTCGGGCGTGGCCAGGGCGAAGTCGAACAGATTATGCATGGTGTATCAGGCCTACAGTTTCGAGATGGACACGTGATCGAGCAGGGCTTGCACCGACGGGTGCATGAGCTCGGTGAAGAACCGCGGGTAGATCCCCAGGAACAGGACGAAGAAAGCCAGCAACCCCAGGATCAGGAACTCACGGCTGCATAGATCGCGCATGCCGTCGACCTGCTCGTTGGCCACCGGCCCCAGTGCAACCCGCTTGAACATCCAGAGCGAATAGCCCGCCCCCCAGATGAGTGCCGTCGCCGCCAGCAAGCCGATCCAGAAGTTGTACTGCACCGCGCCCAGAATGACCGTGAATTCGCCAATGAAGCCGCTGGTGCCCGGCAGGCCGGCATTGGCCATGGAAAACAGCAGAAAGTATGTGGCAAAGCGCGGCATGCGGTTGATCAGCCCGCCATACGCATCGATGCGCCGTGTGTGCAGCCGGTCGTACATGACCCCGATGCACATGAACATGGCGCCCGACACGAAGCCGTGCGAAATCATCTGGATGATGGCGCCTTCCAGGCCGGTGATGTTGAAGAGGAAAAAGCCCAGCGTCACGAAGCCCATGTGGGCCACCGAGGAATACGCCACCAGCTTCTTCATGTCGTCCTGCACGATCGCCACCAGGCCGATGTAGATCACCGCCACCAGCGACAGGGCGATCATGATGCCCGCCAGGCTGTGGGCCGCATCGGGCGTGATGGGCAGCGAAAAGCGCAGGAAGGCATAGGCGCCCAGCTTGAGCATGATGGCCGCCAGCACGATGGAGCCCCCGGTAGGGGCCTCGACGTGCGCGTCAGGCAGCCAGGTGTGGATGGGCCACATCGGCACCTTGACGGCAAAGGCCGCAAACAGGGCAATGAAGATCAGGATCTGCTCGGTGTAACCCAGCGGCATGTTCTGCCAGGTGAGGACATCGAACGAACCCCCCGCGACATGCCACAGGTAGATGAAGGCAATCAGGGTGAGCAGTGACCCCATCAGGGTGTAGAGGAAGAACTTGAACGCTGCATACACCCGGTTTGGCCCACCCCAGGCCCCGATGATGATGTACATGGGGATCAGGGTGGCTTCGAAGAACACATAGAACAGCATGCCATCGAGCGCACTGAAGACGCCGATCATCAACCCCGAAAGGATCAGGAAGGCGGCCATGTACTGCGCCACGCGCGAGCGTATGACTTCCCAGCCGGCCAGAATCACGATGATGGTGATGAAGGCCGTGAGCAGGATGAACCATACGGAAATGCCATCGATGCCCAGATGGTAGTTCAGGTGGAAGGTCTCGATCCAGGGGGCGAATTCGACAAACTGCATGTCGGCCGTCGTGGGATCGAAACCGGTGTACAGCGGCAGGGTGACCAGAAAGGCCACGATGGCGCCCACCAGCGACAGCACACGCGCCGGCCCGGGGTTGTCGTCGCGCCCGATGAGCAGCACCAGCAGGCCGAAGAAGATCGGCACGAAGATCGACAGGGTCAGCCAGGGGAGTGTTGAAGACGCCATTTCGCTAGCCATCAGTGAACCATCAAGACGAAGAATGTGAGAAACACCATGATGCCCAGGATCATGGCGAAGGCGTAATGATAGATGTAGCCCGACTGCAGCAGGCGTCCGGCTGCAGCGGTCATGCCCACCAGGCGGGCACTGCCGTTGACGATCAGGCCGTCGATCAGGCCGCGGTCACCACCCTGCCAGAGACCCCGGCCCAGCCCCGTGGCCGCAGGCACGATGACGTGCATGTTGAACCAGTCGAAATACAGCTTGTGGTCCAGCAGCCGGTAGACCGGTGCAAAAGTACGTGCCAGCGCCTCTGGTACCCGCGGATTGACCAGCCAGCAGTACCAGGACACCACAAACCCCGCCAGCAGCAGCAGGAAGGGCGTGCTGACGAACCCATGCAGGCCGTATGCCACCCAGCCATGCCAGCGTGCCGCCAGATCGGCCATGGCCGGGTGTTCGGGCAATACCTGGATGGCACCGTCGAAGAAATTGCCGAACAGCAGCGGCTGCACGAACCAGATGCCGGCGACGATCGACATGAAGGCCAGCAGCATCAAGGGCACGGTGACCACCCAGGGCGACTCTTTGGGCAGACCGTGGTGGTGGGCCATCTCGGCAATGGCCTGGGTTTTGGCCTCGCCGCGCAGCACTTCGAAGTCTTCTTCGTGCACCAGCGCGCTGGGGCCCTTTTTCGTATCGAAGCGCTCCTTGCCGTGGAACACCAGAAAGTACAGGCGGAAGGAATACAGCGAGGTGACGAACAGCCCGATGTACACCGCCCAGTGAGCAATGCTCGCGCCCCAGACATTGGCGGCCTCGGTCACTTCGACGATGGGCTCTTTGGAGTAGAACCCCGAGAAGAATGGGAAGCCCACCAGCGCCAGCGTGCCGATCAGCGTCGTGATCCACGTGATGGGCATGTATTTGCGCAGGCCGCCCATGTGGCGCATGTCCTGCCCATGGTGCATGCCCAGGATGACCGAACCGGCGGTCAGGAACAGCAGCGCCTTGAAGAATGCGTGCGTCATCAGGTGAAAGATGGCCACCGAATAGGCCGACGCCCCCAGGGCGACCGCCATGTAGCCCAGCTGGGACAAGGTGGAATACGCCACCACGCGCTTGATGTCGTTCTGCACCACGGCGATCAGGCCCAGGAACAGGGCGCCAAAAGCCCCCACCAGCATGATGAACGACAACACGGCTGGCGCATGTTCGAACAATGGCGAGAAGCGCGCCACCATGAAGATGCCGGCCGTCACCATGGTCGCTGCATGGATCAGCGCCGAAATCGGTGTCGGGCCTTCCATGGAATCAGGCAGCCAGACGTGCAATGGCGCCAGGGCCGACTTGCCCATGGCGCCCACGAACAGCGCCAGGCAGGCCACCGTGAGCAAATGCCAGTCCGTACCCGGAAAATTCAGGCCGGCCAGACGATCGGCCTGCGCAAAGACTGCCTCGTAGTGCAGGCTGCCGGTGTTGGCATACAGCAGGGCAATACCCAGCACGAAGCCAAAGTCGCCCACCCGGTTGACCATGAAGGCCTTGAGATTGGCAAACACCGCAGTCGGCCGGCCGTAATAGAAGCCGATGAGCAGATAGGACACCAGGCCCACCGCCTCCCAGCCGAAGAACAGCTGCATCATGTTGTTGGCCATGATGAGCATCAGCATTGAAAAGGTGAACAGCGAGATATAGGAGAAGAAACGGATGTAGCCGCGATCATCGCTCATGTAGCCGATGGTGTAGATGTGCACCATGAGCGAGACGAACGTGACCACGACCATCATCAGCGCCGTGAGCGTGTCGACCAGAAAGCCGACTTCGAACTTGAAGGGGCCGATCCAGGACCAGATGTAAATGGTTTCATCGAACACCGAACCATCCAGCGTCTGCTGCAGCGCCAGCAGCGAACCCACCAGGGAGACGCCCACCCCCACGCAGGTCAGCCAGTGTGCACCCTTGCGCGTGATCCACGAGCCCATGAAGCCCGTACCGAACAAGCCCACCAGCACCGCCGTGAAGAGCGGCGCCAGGGCAATCAGCAGATAAAGACTCTTTGCATCCATGGTGGGCTTATCCCTTGAGGTGGTCGAGTTTCTCGACGTTGAGGGTACTGAGATTACGGAACAGCAGCACCATGATGGCCAGCCCGATGGCGGCTTCGGCCGCCGCCACCGTCAGCACGAAGAACACGAATATCTGCCCGGCGGGATCTCCCGACCAGATCGAGAACGCCACGAAATTCATGTTGGCCGCCAGCAGGATCAGTTCGATCGACATGAGCAGCACGATCAGGTTGCGCCGGTTCAGAAAGAAGCCGAATACCCCCATGGCGAACAGGATGGCACCGACGATCAGATAATGGCTCAGGCCCAGGGTCATTTTTCGGCTCCTTCGGCGGGGGTGGCAGGGGTTTCGACCTGGGCCTTCATGGATACCAGGCGCACACGATCGGCCGGGCGCACACGGACCTGCTGGCTGGGCACCGTGCGCTTGTAGTCGGGCCGCCGGCGCAGCGTGAGCGCGATGGCGGCCACCATGCCCACCAGCAGAATCAAGCCGCCCACCTGCACGGCGTAGGCGAAGTCGGTGTACATGACCGTACCCAGTGCCAGCGTGTTGTCGTAGTCTTCAGGCACGGGCGCCAGGGGCCCGACATGGCCCCAGGCGCGCACCAGCACGACGGCCATCTCGACGATCATGATGCCGCCGATGGTCAGCCCCAGCGGCAGGTAGACCTTCATGCCCTGCTTCAGGCCCTCGGCCTTCATGTCGAGCATCATGACCACGAACAGGAACAGCACCAGCACCGCACCCACATAGACAATCATGAGAATGAGCGCGAGGAATTCGGCCTGGATCAGCATCCACATCATCGAGGCCGTGAAGAAGGTCAGGATCAGGTGCAGCACCCCGGTCACGGGCCTGGTGGCCGTGATCACCCGGAAGGCCGCCACCACCAGCACCAGGGCCAGCAGATAGAACAAGGCTAGATCAAAACTCATGGTTCCGGTTTCCCGATATCAACGATAGGGGGCATCGGCGGCGCGCCGAGCTGCGATTTCGGCTTCGTACCGATCACCCACGGCAAGCAGCATGTCCTTGGTGAAATACAGGTCGCCCCGTTTTTCACCGTGGTACTCGTGCAGGTGCGTCTCGACGATGGCATCCGTCGGGCATGCTTCCTCGCAGAACCCGCAGAAAATGCACTTGGTGAGGTCGATGTCGTAGCGCGTGGTACGCCGGGTGCCGTCATCGCGCTGCTCGGACTCGATGGTGATGGCCAGGGCCGGGCACACGGCTTCGCACAGTTTGCAGGCAATGCAGCGCTCTTCGCCACTGGCGTAGCGGCGCTGTGCATGCAGGCCGCGAAAGCGCGGCGAGGTGGGCGTCTTCTCGACCGGGTAATACAGCGTGATCTTGCGCTTGAAGAAATACTTGCCCGTCAGGCGCATGCCCTCGAACATCTCCTTGAGCATCAGACTGCCGAAGAAATCCTTGATTGCTTCCATGGTGTACCCCCTACTGCCAGATATTCCAGGGCGTCTGCATCCAGATCGCCACCAGCACCAGCCATACCCCCGTCAGGGGGATGAAAACCTTCCAGCCCAGACGCATGATCTGGTCGTAGCGGTAGCGCGGGAAGGTCGCACGAAACCAGATGAACATGGACACCACCACGAACGTCTTGAGACCCAGCCAGATCCAGCCGGGCACCCAGGTCAGGGGCACGATGTCGAGCGGAGGCAGCCAGCCACCCAGGAACATGATCGACGCCATGGCCGAGAGCAGGATCATGTTCGCGTACTCGCCCAGGAAGAACAATGCAAAGCCCATGCCCGAATATTCGACCATGTGGCCGGCCACGATCTCGGATTCACCTTCGACCACGTCGAAGGGATGGCGGTTGGTTTCCGCAACCGACGAAACCACATAGATGATGAACAGCGGCAGCAGCGGCAGCCAGTTCCAGGACAGGAAGTTGAGCCCCATGTCCGCAAAGACGCCCTGATCCTGGCCGGTCACGATACCGGAGAGATTGAGGGTGCCCGACACCAGCAGTACAGTGACCAGGATGAAACCGATGCCCAGTTCGTAGGACAGCATCTGGGCCGATGCGCGCAGGGCCCCGAGCAGGGCATACTTCGAATTGGACGCCCAGCCCGCCATGATCACGCCATAGACCTCGATGGAGGTGATCGCCATGATGAACAGCAGCCCGGCATTGATGTTCGCCAGCACCACATCCGGGCCGAACGGGATCACCGCCCACGCCGCCAGGGCGGGCATCAGCGTGACGATGGGCGCCAGCACATAGAGCACAGGGCTGGCGTGCGTGGGCACGATCAGCTCTTTGGTGAGCAGCTTGAACACATCGGCAAACGGCTGCAGCAGGCCACGATAACCGACCCGGTTGGGCCCCAGGCGCACGTGCATGGCGCCGATCATCTTGCGTTCCCAGTAGGTGAGATAGGCCACGCACAGGATGATGGGCACCGCAATGATGACGATCTTGACCAGCGTCCAGACCACCAGCCACGGGGTGGCGCCGATCAGGCCCGAGCCCCAGTCGTTCAATACGTTCAACCAGTCCATCAGCAACGCTCCAGCCGGATCGCGCCTGGGCCCTGACCCAGCGCAGCAGTGTGTTCGAAAGCCGCGGCGATGCGCAGCGCCTGATCCGCCACCGCGTCATCCAGCGCAACGGGCAACTGGATCTGACCGTGGTCGGATGACACCCGTACGGCGTCTCCGGGGACCAGCCCCAGCGCCTGAAGGGTTGCAGCGTTCGCCCAGGCCTGCGGCGGTGCCGAATTGACATGCTCCTGCAAGGGCTGCGACCGGCGGACCAGCGCATCGGTGCGATAGATCGGTACTTCGGCAACCCGCTCGAGGCCCGCGCCCGCGCTTCCGGGCGCGGCCGCCAGGCCGATCTCATTGGACAACCGGCCATCGATACCGCCCTGCATCACGCTGTCGCGCACAGACTCGGACGTGTCGTCATCGAAGCCTTCGAGTTCGAGCAGATTGGCCAGCACACGCAGCACTTTCCAGGCCGGGCGCGTATCCCCCACTGGCGCAGCGACCCCCTTGAAACTCTGCACCCGCCCTTCGGCGTTGACGAAGCTGCCGGAGGTTTCGGTAAAGGGCGCGATGGGCAGCATGACATCGGCCCAGTCTTCGGCCGCCGAACGATGTGACGTGAGCGCCACCGCCATGGCCGAGCCCTGCAGGGCACGCACGGCGCGTTCGCCCAGATCGCTGTCCATGCGCGGTTCGGCATGCAGCACCAGATAGGCCTTGAGCGGCTCGCCGCCCAGCATGGCGCGGGCATCCAGGCCGCCATCCTGGGGTACGGCACCGGCCAGATAGCCGCCGACCGTATTGCCGCCAGGCGTCAGGAAACCGAACCGCCCGCCTGAAAGCTGTGCAATCGCCTGGGCATTGGCTGCCAGTTGCGCGACCTGATCATCCGCCACCGCACCATTGCCCATGAACACGGCGACGTTCTCGCCGCTGGCCAGACTGTGCGCGATGGCCTTGGCGCCCTCGCCCGGCGCTACGCCCTCGAGCCCCGCGGGGACCGGCTGCTGCCGCTGCCCCGCCAGTGCCACGGCGATTTCAGCCAGTGCCTGCACCCAGCCCGAGGGCTTGACCGTGATCCGCGCCGCGACCGGCACCAGCGGATCGACCGCCACCGCATCGACCAGCGTGAGCTGCATGCCCTTCTTGGCCGCCTGACGCAGGCGCTGCGCCATGAGTGGATGATCCTTGCGCAGGAAGCTGCCCACCACGAGCACGCGATCGAGTTCGTTGAGTTCGGCAATCGGCATGCCCAGCCACGGGGCGCCGCTGCGTACGGCATCGAGTGCCGAGCCCGGCCCGCGCAGGCGAAAGTCGATGTTCCCGGACCCCAGGGCGCGCGTCAGGCGGGCCAGCAAGGCCAGCTCTTCGAGCGTGGCGGTGTCGGTGGCCAGGGCGCCGATCTGCGCCCCTGCGCCATCATCGTGGACCTGCCTGAGGCCAGCCACCACGGATTGCAGGGCATCCTGCCAGGAGGCTTCGTGCCACTGCCCGTCACAGCCCCGTACCATGGGGTGCTGCAGACGATCGTCGCCATACAGGCCGGCATAGGAAAAGCGGTCTTTGTCGCTGATCCAGCATTCGTTGACCGGCTCGTTCTCGAAGGGCACCACGCGCAGCACCCGATCCATCTTGGTCTGCACCACCAGATTGGCGCCCACGCTGTCGTGCGGGCTGATCGAGCGGCGCCGGGCCAGTTCCCAGGTGCGTGCCCCCATCATGAAGGGCTTCGAGAGCAGGGCCCCGACCGGGCAGACATCGATCATGTTGCCGGACAGTTCGGACTCGACCGCCTCGCCCACGAAGGTGGTGATCTCGGCGAATTCGCCCCGGTTGAGCAGGCCGATTTCAAGGATGCCGCCGATTTCCTCGCCGACACGGATGCAGCGCGTGCAGTGAATGCAGCGCTGCATCTGCTCGGCCGAGATGAGTGGCCCCATGGGCTTGTGGAACACCACGCGCTTGGGTTCCTTGTAGCGCGAAGCCGACTCGCCATAACCCATGGCGAGATCCTGCAACTGGCACTCGCCGCCCTGGTCGCACACCGGGCAGTCGAGCGGGTGGTTGATGAGCAGGAACTCCATCACCGCCCGCTGGGCGTCGATGGCCTTGGGCGAGCGCGTATACACCACCATGCCATTGGTGACCGGCGTGGCGCAGGCGGGCAGCGCCTTGGGCGCCTTTTCGACCTCGACCAGGCACATGCGGCAGTTGGCCGCGATGCTGAGCTTCTTGTGATAGCAGAAGTGCGGAATGTACAGGCCGGCCTCGTGGGCAGCCTGGATGACCATGCTGCCTTCTTCGGCTTCGATCTTCAGCCCGTCGATGGTGATTTCTACCATGGGGTGTCCTGACCTACAGATACTTGGGAACCACGCAATCCTTGTGATCGACGTGGTGGACGAATTCATCGCGGAAATGCTTGATGAAGCTGCGCACCGGCATGGCCGCGGCATCGGCCAGGGCGCAGATGGTGCGGCCCATCATGTTGTGCGCGACGGAATCGAGGGTTTCGATGTCTTCCAGGGTGCCCTGGCCGTTTTCCATGCGCTTCATCATGCGGTACAGCCAGCCCGTGCCCTCGCGGCACGGTGTGCACTGACCGCAGGATTCCTCGAAATAGAAGTACGACAGACGCATCAGCGACTTCACCATGCAGCGGGTTTCATCGAGCACGATGACCGCCCCCGAACCCAGCATGGAGCCGGCCTTGGCGATGGAATCGTAATCCATGTTGGTCTGCATCATGATCTCGGCCGGCAGTACCGGCGAGGATGAGCCGCCCGGAATCACGGCCTTCAGCTTGCGCCCGCCCTTCATGCCCCCGGCCAGTTCGAGCAATTTGGCAAACGGCGTGCCCAGCGGAATTTCGTAGTTGCCCGGGAGTTCGACATCCCCCGAGATGGAAAAGATCTTGGAGCCGCCGGCCTTCTCGATACCGGATTCGTGGTACGCCTGGGCGCCCATGTTGATGACCCATGGCACCGAGGCAAAGGTTTCGGTGTTGTTGATGGTGGTGGGCTTGCCATAGACCCCGTAGCTGGCCGGAAAAGGCGGCTTGAAACGCGGCATGCCGCGCTTGCCTTCCAGGGACTCGAGCAAGGCGGTTTCTTCGCCGCAGATGTAGGCCCCGAAGCCATGGTGGGCGTGGAGTTCGAAATCAAAGCCCGAGCCCAAGATGTCCTGGCCCAGGAAGCCCGCCTCGCGCGCTTCGGCCAGCGCCTGCTCGAAGCGTTCGTAGATGCGGAAGATCTCGCCGTGGATGTAGTTGTAGCCCACCGACGCGCCCATGGCGTAGCCGCCGATGATCATGCCCTCGATGACCGAATGCGGGTTGTAGCGCAGGATGTCGCGATCCTTGAACGTGCCCGGTTCGCCTTCATCGGAGTTGCAGACCACATATTTCTGCCCCGGGATGTTGCGCGGCATGAAGGACCACTTGAGCCCGGTAGGGAAACCGGCCCCGCCCCGGCCCCGCAGACTGGACGCCTTGAGCTCGGCAATCACGTCTTCGGGCTTCATTTCGGCCAGCACTTTCTTCAGGGCCTGATAGCCCCCGCGCGCCAGGTAGCCCTGGAGATCCCAATTGTGGCCATCGAGCCCGGCCAGAATCTGCGGCTGCAGGTGGCGCCCATGGAAGATCATGCTGCGCGCGGCGTCGCCCCCCAGGTCGGGGTCGAGCGCTCCGGCAGAAAATTTCTCGAGTACGGCCTGCGCGGTCATGCGGACTCCTTCAGTTCGGCGATCAGGGCATCGATTCTTTCGGGGGTCATGCGGCAGCACATGTGCCTGTCATTGGCGATGACGACCGGCGCATCGCCGCAGGCCCCCATGCACTCGCCTTCAAGCAGGGTAAACAGGCCATCGGCCGTGGTTTCATGGAAATCCACCCCCAGCGTCTGCTTGAGATGCTCGGCCGCCGCAGTGCTGCCCTGCAGGGCGCACGGCAGGTTGGTACAGATGGTGAGCGTGAACCGGCCCACCGGCTGCGTCTGGTACATGGTGTAGAAGCTCGCGACTTCCTGCACACGGATGGGCGGCATGCCCAGGTACAGGGCCACCTCGCGGATGAGATCGGGAGACACCCAGCCGTGTTCTTCCTGGGCGATGGCCAGCGCCGCCATCACGGTGGACTGCTTCTGATCGGGCGGATATTTGGCGGTTTCCCGGTCGATGGCCTGATAGGCCTGTTCGGATAGCAATTTTGACATCTTGATCATCCTGCCATTAGCGGTCGATCTCGCCAAAGACGATGTCCTGGGTCCCGATGATGGTGACCACGTCGGAGATCATGTGCCCCCGCGACATTTCTTCGAGTGAATGCAGATGGGCAAAGCCCGGCGCCCGGATCTTCATGCGATAGGGCTTGTTGGCCCCGTCGGAAATCATGTAGATGCCGAATTCGCCCTTGGGGTGCTCGACGGCGGCGTAGGCTTCGCCTTCGGGAACGTGCATGCCCTCGGTGAACAGCTTGAAGTGATGGATCATGTCTTCCATCCCTTCTTTCATGCGCGCCCGCTTGGGCGGCGCCACCTTGTGGTTGCCGACGATCACCGGCCCCGGATTGTTGCGCAGCCACTCGACGCACTGGCGTATGATGCGGTTGGATTCGCGCATCTCGGCGATGCGGCACAGATAGCGGTCGTAGCAGTCGCCGTTGACGCCTACGGGGATGTCGAACTGCATCTGATCGTAGACCGCGTACGGCTGGTTCTTGCGCAGGTCCCACTCGATGCCCGAGCCACGCAGCATGGGGCCCGTGAAACCCAGGGCCAGTGCGCGCTCGGGGGACACCACGCCGATATCGACCAGGCGCTGCTTCCAGATGCGGTTTTCAGTGAGCAAGACTTCGTATTCGTCTACGCATGTGGGAAACCGCTCGGTGAAGGCCTCGATGAAATCGAGCAACGAACCGGCGCGGTCGGCGTTCATGGCCTTGAGTTCCTTGTCGGAACGGTATTTGCTGCCCTTGTACTGCGGCATGCTGTCGGGCAGATCGCGATACACCCCCCCGGGGCGGTAATAGGCCGCGTGCATGCGCGCCCCCGAGACGGCTTCGTAGCAGTCCATCAGATCTTCACGCTCGCGAAACGCATACAGGAATACGGCCATTGCGCCCACGTCGAGTGCGTGCGAGCCCAGCGACATCAGGTGATTGAGAATACGCGTGATTTCGTCGAACATCACCCGTATGTACTGGGCGCGCACCGGGATCTGGATACCCAGGAGCTTTTCGACGGCCAGGCAGTAGGCGTGCTCGTTGCACATCATCGACACGTAGTCGAGCCGATCCATGTACGGCAGGGCCTGCAGGAAGGTGCGGTGTTCGGCCAGTTTTTCGGTGGCCCGGTGCAGCAGCCCGATGTGCGGATCGGCCCGCTGGACGACTTCGCCATCGAGTTCGAGCACCAGGCGCAGCACGCCGTGCGCCGCCGGGTGTTGCGGGCCGAAGTTCAGGTTGTAGTTCTGGATCTCTGCCATGTCAGTACCGTTCTATGCCGTAGTGATCCTCGCGCACCACGCGCGGCGTGATCTCGCGCGGCTCTATGGTGACGGGCTGGTAGATGACCCGCTTCTGCTGGGCATCGTAGCGCATCTCGACGTGCCCCGAGATGGGGAAATCCTTGCGGAACGGATGGCCGATGAAGCCGTAGTCGGTCAGGATGCGGCGCAGGTCGGGGTGCCCCTCGAAGACGATGCCGAACAGATCGAAGGCTTCGCGCTCGTACCAGTTGGCCGATGGCCAGAGATCGACCAGCGAAGCCACCACGGGGAATTCGTCATCGGCCGCATACGCCCGCACCCGCAGGCGCCAGTTGTGGGTGACCGACAGCAGGTGGCTGACCACGGCGAAGCGGCGCGGATGCGGCGCGTGATCGGGCCCGTAGGTAGGTGCCTTCCAGGCCGAGTAATCGACCCCGCACAGGTCGATCAGGGTTTCGAAACGCAATTCGGCATGGTCGCGCAGGATGCGGCCGACGTCGGCCCAGCGATCGGGCGCCAGTTGCAAGGTCAGTTCGCCGCGGGATTCGACCAGATCGATCGTATCGCCCAGCACTGCAAGCAGGTGGGTCTTGAGAGTTTCTGAACGTGTCATGGGGAGCGTCTGGCTGGAGCCGTGCCTAGCGGGCAATGGTGTTGGTGAGGCGGATCTTGTTCTGCATCTGCAGCAAGCCGTAGACCAGGGCTTCGGCCGTGGGCGGGCAGCCCGGCACGTAGACATCGACCGGCACGATACGATCACAGCCACGCACCACGGAGTATGAGTAGTGGTAATACCCCCCGCCATTGGCGCAGGACCCCATGGACACCACCCAGCGCGGTTCGGGCATCTGGTCGTACACCTTGCGCAGCGCCGGCGCCATCTTGTTGCACAGTGTGCCGGCAACGATCATCAGGTCGGACTGGCGCGGGCTGGGGCGAAAGATGATGCCGAACTGGTCGAGATCATAGCGCGCGGCACCCGCGTGCATCATTTCGACCGCACAGCAGGCCAGGCCGAAGGTCATGGGCCACAGCGACCCGGTCTTGGCCCAGTTCAGGAACTTGTCGGCACTGGTGGTGACGAAGCCCTTGTTCATGACGCCTTCTGCAGACATGCGTACCCCCTGTTATTCCCAATCGAGCGCACCCCGGCGCCATTCGTAGATGAAGCCCACGGTGAGGATCGCCAGGAAGATGGCGACCGCCCAGAAACCGACCATGCCCACCACCCCGTTGGCCATGGCCCACGGGAACAGGAATGCGATCTCGAGATCGAACATGATGAACAGGATGGCCACCAGGTAATAGCGGATGTCGAACTGCATGCGCGAATCACCAAAGGCCTCGAAGCCGCACTCGTAGACCGAGAGCTTTTCGGCATCGGGCCTGTTGGGGCCCAGAAAGCGCCCTGCCAGCATCAGCGCCACGCCGATCAGCGTGGCCACAATGATGAAAAGCAGCACGGGGAAGTACTGTTCAAGGTTCATGCCAGACCTCAGGTCCATCCAATCAAACTATCGGATTGTAGCATTCGGGCACGGCCTGGTGCCGCGCAGCAGCCATTCTGAAACAATCTGGTGAATGCGAATCAGACGCATTGGCCGCATGCGATGCAGCCCGGCGGAAACGCCCTTCTGATTGCGCGTGCCATGATGATGGCGACCCGGCACCCCAATGAAAAACCACCCCGAAGGGTGGCTTTCTGCCGGGATCGAGCCCCGGCGGGTTCTGGCTGGCCCGGCAAGATGCCGGGCCATATCCTGCGTGGCATGCCACGCCATGGATCAGAACGCGTGGGTCAGGCCCAGGCCGGCTTCCGTACCCTTCAGGTCGCGGATGTAGCCCAGGTTGGTACCGTACGAACCATAGGCGTACACCGTGGTGCGCTTGGACAGGGGGTACTTGTAGTTGATCTGGTAGGTGTTGATGTTGCCAGCGTAATCACCCCAGGCGCTGCTGTTGTCCAGGTTGGAGTTGGAGTGCGACCAGCCGGCATACAGAGTGCCGCCGCCCACCGGAGCGCTCAGGCCCACGGCGTAGTTGTTGGCCTTGAAGCTGTGGTCATTGGGCTCGAGATAACCAACGCCAGCAGGCAGGACACCTGTGATCCCCATGCCACCCGGCACCTTGGGCGCCCAGCCCAGCTTGCCATGGCGATCCTGGCCGAAGGCCAGCATCAGCTTGATGACTTCGAAGTCATAGCCGCCGCTGATGACCCAGCTGGTGACGGCGTCGACATCGGAACCATACCCCTGGCGATCATAGCTTGCGCCGAGGCTGATGGGGCCGTTGTTGTAGCCGATACCCACCGACACGCGGTTGCCGCGATTGTCGTAGGTTTCCCAATCGCCACCGGCCACCTTGTAACGGCCGACCGTATCGCTGTTGCCGGTGCCGGTGCCATACATGAGGATGGCGCTGAAGCCGGACAGGTTGGGCGTGACATACTTGAAGGAGTTGTCGACCCGGTCTTCACCGGCCACGCCAACGGCGCCGAACACGGTTTCGTTATCGCCCATGCCCATGCCGTTGGGGCCACGGTAGACGCCAAAGGCGCTGCCGGCGGAGTACTGGCGACCGATGGTGAACGTACCCCAGTCATCGCTGGACAGCCCGACGAACGACTGGCGGTGCCACTGGCGCGGGGCGTATTCGGAACCATTGCCAATGTTGAAGCCCTGCTCCAGGGTGAAGATGGCGCGCAGGCCATCGCCCAGATCTTCGGAACCACGCAGCCCCCAGCGGTTGCCGGCGTTCAGGTCACCGCGCACACCGGACTTGGTTTCGCGGAGTTCACCAGCGCCACTGGGGCCGTTGTATTTGAAATTCTGATAGCCGTAGCCGGTATCCAGGATACCGTACAGCGTCACGGACGTTTCTGCCTGGGCAACACCGGCGGTGGCAAAGCCAGCCAGCAGAGCAGCAGCGAGCAGAGTCTTTTTCATGTAAGAAATCTCCGTAGATTTGTGTGAATCAGAGCAGGCCAACATCGTGCTGCTGCTCTTCCAACTCCGCAATCGGAAGTTGGGTCTATTGCACCAAAAAACCGCGCTCAAGGCTATCTGGACGTGCAAGTCGGGCCCAGTTAAGCGAACAAACGTTGCACAACAACAACACTCAATGTTCACTGGACAGGGCCAGTGCCTGCTTTCGGGTTGTTTCCCGCCGGGCTGCGCCGGCCCACGATCCCGACGCTTCGGCAGCCACGCGCGCAGCCGTCCGGGCCGGACTCGATCGGGTGTCCCTCGATCGGGTATTCCGTGATCAGGCGCTCTTCGGCGAGATGAACAGGCTGTCCACGCCCGGCCGGTGTTCGAGGTGCTGGACATCGTGCAGCAGCCCCTGGATCGCGTCCGATGAATAAAGGCCGCCAACCAGCCCCGAAAACTTGTCGTGCAGCGCGGCCATCGACGGAAAGTTGTCCGGTTCGCCACTCGGGCTGTCGACCCGGTGCTCGAGCACCTGCCCGCTGGCCAGCCGGATCCGCACCTGCGCGCCGAAACGATCGGGGAACAGGGCTTCGATGGCAGGTGTCGAAATGACATCCACCTTCTGCATGAGCGCATCCACATGCGGATCCCCCAGGCGCTGGCCGTAGGTATCCCAGGTGACCTGCCCATCGAGAACGGCCACGGCCGCAAGAAACGGCATTGAAAACTGGCCTTCGACCACGCTGCGCACCTGGCGTTTCTGTTCGATGGGCGCCCCGACCAGCAAAATGCCCTTGTGCGGCAATGCGCACTCGATGTGCCCGATTTCAGCCCCCGCCAGATCGTGGGCGCTGCGCAGGGCCACGATGGCATCGATGGCCGCATGGGCAAAGCGGCAGGCCGGATACGGCTTGATGGCGATATCCAGGGTGCGCCACTGGTCTCCCAGGGCAATCTGCGCTGCCGGCATGTCGGCATGCGGCGCATAGGCCCGCATGAACCCATGCGGGCCCTCGAGCGGATGCGACGCCCCTTTGTAGCCAGCGCGCGCCAGGCAGGCCGATACCAGGCCGGCCCGTGCAGCGGCGCCCACCTGGAAGCGCTTCGTCCACGCACCGTTCTCGAGGAACTGCAGCGACCCCGCTGCCTGGCTCAGCGCGATGCCCAGCGCCGACGCTGTCTGCGCGGCATCCAGGCCGAGCACCCGGGCCGCCGCCACGCTGGCGGCAAACACGCCGCAGGTGGCCGTAGGATGAAAGCCCCGGTCATAATGGTCTGCAGCCCCCAGGGCGACCGAGAGCCGGCAGACGAGCTCATAGCCGGCAATCACCGCAGCCAGCACCCGGGCCCCGGACGCCTGCACCATGCCGGCAGCCGCCAGGGCCGCCGGCAACACCGTGGCACTGGGATGCAGGGCACCGCGCGCGTAGGTGTCATCGAAATCGAGAGAATGGATCAGCGCACCGTTGAGTTCCGCTGCAGCGGGCGGTGCAAAGCGTTGCGCGGCACCGAGTACATAGCCACCCTCTGGGCTGGACGCCGTGGCCTGCCCCAGGGCCTGCAGCGCCGCCACGTGCGCCCCGGTGGATTCAGCGTCCCACCAGGCGCGCATGCCCACACCCAGCGAATCGAGAATCAGCGCCCTGGCGCGCGCTCGCACGACCTCGGGCACGTGCTCGAGTGCCAGTTCAGAGGCGAATCGGGCCAGTGCAGCCGTGACGTCCGTGCCGTTCTTTCCCAGTCGCGTGCTCATGCCGCCACCCTGCGCGCCAGGATACGGGTAGGCGCCCCGTCGCCTCCATGAATGTTCAGGGCATTGCAAAGCACCTCGATACGCTGCCCGGTCAACCCGTCGAGGTTGGTGAGATGCTCGGCTACCAGCACGCCATGCCCGAGCAGGCGTTCGTGGACAGGAAAATCGAACCCCGGCCCGCGCTGCGCATGCGGCATCTCGGGCGTCGGCGTATCGATCGCCAGCATCTTGACCTGGTGGTCGACCAGCCATTGGGCAGCCGCCACGCTCAGCCACGGGTGATCCTGATAGGCAGCCGACCCCGCCAGATGGTGCATGCCGGTATTCAGGATGAGGATGTCGCCGGGCTCGAGCCCGGCACACGCCGCCTCGAGCTGCGCGGGGCCGATCTCGTGCGCGCCACCGGCGTCGATGCGGCAGATCAGGCCCGGGCCCCACAGGCGCTCGAGCGGTACATCCTCGAAAGCCGGGCCGTCATTGAAACGGTGGCGCGGCGAATCGACATGCGTGCCCAGATGCACCACCATATCCATGCGGGTGATGTTCAGCGGAAAGCCCGGACGCTGCCGGAAATGCCCAAACTCGGGCACCGGGAAAAAAGGCTGCCGAGGCATGTCCGGGCCCAGCGGATGAGACAGATCCACCCATGGGCCCCGCGCCTGCAACGCGCGTGCCGCAGGCAGTTCGAGCCAGCCCTGCCAGCCATCGGACAATACTGCACCATCACACATGGGCCCCTCCTGCCTCTTGTATGGACAGACGACCGCCCAGGCGGCCGTCAGAGCGAGCGCAGACCTCAGTGCCCACCAAGGGCCTGCGACAAGTCTGCCACCTGAATACCCGGAAGATTGGCGACCAATGCCACCAGGCGGTCGGCCTGCTCGGGACTCAGGACCTGCTGAACATTATCCCGGAATTTCTGTTCGAGCTCGGCGGCGGACAACGGGTTGGCCGGATCACCCTTGGGGTAATACACGATGGCCTCGAGCCGTGTGCCATCATGCCGGGTGACGACCACCCGGGCCGGAAATTTCTCTGGGTACAGTGGAGTGAGTTCGGGATCGGCCACGACTTCGGTGACTTCAAGCACCCTGCGGATGCGCGCATCATTGAAGCGTTCGGGCGCGAACTGCCGCTGGGTGATTTCGCCATCCACCAGCGCCGCAGCCACGCAATAGGGCACGGACAGCCGGGCCGCCATGGTTTTCTGGACATCCTTGCTGGAAAAATGCGACTTCACCGTCGCATAGGTACGGATCTCGACTGCCGCAATCTCGTCGGCAACCGGCCCGGCGCGCTCCACGATGTCGAGCGCCGCGCCGATGGGCGAATGGCTGGCCAGAATAGAAGGATAGAGCTTGAAGCCATTTTGCAGGATTTCCCAGCGCGCCCCGAGGCCCGCCTGCAGGGCAGCGGCATCGGGCTCGGTGCTGTAGGCCGCCAGATAGCCTTTTGGATGGCCGAGAATGTCCGGCGGGCTGCTGGCACCCAGCTCGGCCAGCAACACGCCAAGTATGCCGTTCATGGCCGCCTTGCCTGGATGCAGGCCCTTGGAATCATCACCCGACTCGAAAAAAGTGTTCAGGCCGGCCGCCTGGGTTCCTGCAAAGCCCAGGGCAGTGCAGGTGGCATCGACCCCCAGGCCGGCAGCCCGGGCGGCGGCCGCGGCGGCTGCAAACGTACCGTTGGTGGCTGTGGAATGCCAGAACCGGTAATGGCTGGGCATGACCGCCATCCCGACCCGGGCACCGATCTCGTAACCCGCCACCAGGGCAGTGATCAGGTCACGCCCCGTACCCCCGCGGGCTTCGCTCACCGCCAGTGCGGCCGGCACGACCACCGAGCCCAGATGCGCCAGCGCACGCTTGTGGGTGTCATCATTGTCGGCTGCATTCATCAGCATGCCATTGGCCAGTGCGGCCAGGGCCGCATGGGTCTGCGCGCCACCAATCAGGGTGGCCTGCGCGGTGGCCCCAAACTGGCTCACCAGATCACCGGCAATCCGGGCCTTGCGTGGATCTTCCCTGTAGGCCGCAAAAGCACAGCCGATGGCATCGAGCAGGAAGCGGCCGGCCTGGGTCACGACCTCAGGGGGCAAATCATCAAATTTGAGTTGGGCCACGAAACGGGCCAGCGGTTGGGTCAGGGAAGAAGTCATGGGATCCAGGCCTGGCAGGCACTAATGAACGGGAAACGGCACGGGTGTCAGGACGCCGGGCAGCCCGCGCCGTCGACAGGGAAAGTATGGTCGGCTTCGAACACCCGGAAAAGCGAATTTTGCCAAACACAGGTTTTGCATATGACAAACGCATGCCGCCGATTCACGCGGTCTTCAGGCTTCGGTGGATGTCTGCAGCCCCGCAGCCGCACATAGATTATCGACCAGATCGGCCAGGAAATCCTGAGCGTGGCGGCGCTCGCGCCGGATGCAGATGCGCAGATCGCGTCGTGACCAGGCTTCCTTGAGCCCGACCACTGCCAGGTATTGCTGATCGGCAGGTTCGAGCGCGGAGCGCGGAACCACGCCGATGCCGGCGCCCGATGCCACCAGACGGGCAATGGCACGATAGCCGGAGACCTGCACGCGCACGTCCAGCCGCCCACCCAGGGCCGCCGCGTGCCCAACCAGGAAGGTATGCAGCGCCGTACCCTGTTGAAGACTGATGAACGGCTCGCCCATGCAGTCTGCGAAGTGGATGTCCGCCGTGGCAGCAAGCCCGGATGACTTGGGCATGAGCATGACCAGTTGATCCTGCCGATAGGGGAGAAACTCGAGATCCGGATGGGTCTGATCGAGTGCCACGACACCGATATCGGCGCGTGCGGCCGCCACGGCATCGACAATCTCGTGGCTGGGGTGCTCTTCGAGAATGATGCGCACGTCCGGAAAACGGGCGAAGAAGCGCGCCAGATCGTCGGGCAGGTACGAGCTGATGGCATTGTTGTTGGCGAAGAACGTGATCCGGCGCGTGATGCGTTGCGAAAAAGGCTGCATGTCGGAGCGCATCTGCTCGAGCAGCGCCACGCAGCGCCGTGCGTGATCGGCCATGACCCGGCCGGCCGGTGTCAGGCTGACCCCGCGCGCACCGCGGACCAGCAACCGGGCCCCCATGGCTTCTTCCAGACGCTTGATGCGCAGGCTGACCGAAGACGGCGCAAGATGAACCCGCCGGGCACCCCGTGACAGGTTGCCGGCATCGGCCACCGCAAGAAAAACCTTCAGATCGACAAAATCATAGTGCATGAATTCGAGGGACTGCATCCATCCAGCCTGGCGGTCAGCATTCATCCGGCGTGCCGATCAGATTACCCTGAGCTTTCGTGAATGACAAATCCTGGCTTTGAAATTGCTCGCTTCTGCCCACGTCCCGGACTCGGGATAATTGCGTCTGGCCCACCTGCACTGCAGGCGAAATTCACGCGCATCATCCTCGAGCACAATCGTCATGTCGAACGCACCAGATCCCAGCCAGCCCATTTCAATGCCCGGACCGCTCGATGGCCTCCTGGTCGTGGCCATCGAACAGGCCGTGGCAGCCCCGTTCTGCACAGGCCGCCTGGCCGCAATGGGTGCCCGTGTGATCAAGGTCGAGCGGTCCGAGGGGGACTTTGCCCGGGGCTATGACCAGGCGGCCAACGGCGAAGCCTCGTATTTCGTGTGGGCCAACAGTGGCAAGGAATCGCTGATGCTGGACTTCAAGCAACCCGAGGGCGCCGCGCTGCTGCATCGCATTCTGGCCAGGGCCGACGTGCTGGTTCAGAATCTGGCGCCAGGCGCGCTGGCCCGCGCGGGTTTTGGAGAGTCTGATCTGCGCGCACAATACCCACGTCTGATCACCTGCGACATCAGTGGCTATGGCAGCGAAGGCCCGGGCAGCGACCTGAAGGCGTATGACCTGCTGGTCCAGTGTGAAAGCGGCCTGGTCGGCATCAGCGGCGCACCCGAAGCCTATGGGCGCATCGGGGTCTCGATCTGCGACATCGGCGCCGGCCTGAATGCAACCATCGGCATATTGTCGGCCCTGGCGCAGCGTGCGCGCACGGGCGTCGGATCGAACATTGCCATCTCGCTGTTCGACAGCGCGGCCGACTGGATGACGGTGCCATATGTGCACCAGGTCTACGGGAAAGGGGCGCCCGCACGCCAGGGCCTGCAGCATCCGTCGATTGCGCCATACAGCAGTTACAGCACCCGGGATGGCCGCGACATCGTCATCAGCATACAGAATGAGCGCGAATGGCAGCAGTTCTGCGCCCACTTCCTGCAGGATCCAGCCATTGCAGCCGACGAACGCTTTTCGTCCAACAACCAGCGCGTGGCGCATCGTGAAGCGCTGAATGCGCTGATCGCAAAGGCGTTCGCCCAACTTGACCGGGATCAGGCCCTGGCGCGCCTGAACGCATCGAATACCGCCTACGGACAAGTGCGCTCGGTGGCGGAACTGGCCGAACATCCTGCATTGCGCACCTGGCCCATGTCCGTCCACGACGAGGATTTGCACCTGATCGCGCCACCCGTACGCGCGCCCTGGGACAGGCAGCGATTCGAATCCGCTCCCCGGCTGGGACAGCACACCAAGTCCCTGCAGGCAGAATTTTCAGTTGCATGCAATGAGATTGCGCCATGACTACACTCGATATGAACCACCTGCGTCAATGGGTCGGGAGATCCATGACAGACCATGATGTCCTGTCCGTACGGCACGCACGCCTGATGGCGGCCACCGTGGGGCGCGCGCCCGAAAGCCTGGAAAACGGCACGGCCCTGCCGCCCCTGTGGCACTGGATTTATTTTCTCGAAGGGCGCCCGCCGGCCGAGCTGGGCCGTGACGGACATGCCGCCCGCGGCGGATTCCTGCCGCCCGTGCCGCTGAGCAACCGCATGTGGGCCGGCGGCCAGCTCGAATTCCATGCGCCCCTCATCCTGGGCCAGCCTGTCGAGAAGCAATCCAGCATCCTGTCCGTGGAGCACAAACAGGGGCGCAGTGGCGACCTGGTGTTCGTCGCCGTGGAACACCAGATCATCCAGTGCGGCCGGCAGGCGGTTCGCGAAGTCCATGACATCGTCTACAAGACCCCCAACCTGCCAGGCGCGGGGCATACGCCGGCAGAGGCCCGCCCCAGCCAGTACAGCAGGCCCTTCACGCCCGATTCGACCATGCTGTTTCGCTACTCGGCACTGACCTTCAACGGCCACAGGATCCATTACGACGCAGACTACTGCCGCAACATCGAGGGCTACCCCAACCTGGTGATCCATGGCCCCCTGTGCGCTACGGTGCTTGCCGGATATGCCGAAGAAGTCGCTGGCCGGCGGCTGAAATCCTTTGTTTATCGGGCGCAGCGCCCCAATCTGCTGGGTGACTCATTGAGCCTGAACGCCTCGGCGCACGACGGTGCCCTGTCGATCTGGGTGGCACAGGCCGATGGTGCCATCTCCATGCAGGCGCACGCCGGCTTTCACGACCATGCGCACGACACCGCCACGCACGCGTCATGACGCATGCCTGCCAGGCCTGTCCGAGGACGATGTGCAGTTGAATGCCGGTTTGAGTGCCCGTCTGCCTGTTGAATGCGCATCGGCCCGCTGAATGGCCATCGAACTGCTGAAAGCCCGCCTGCCCGATGAATGGCTGCTGAATGTCCGCCCGATGTGAATAGACGGCCAGGAATACACCGTGTACGCAAATTGAACACTTTACGACCGCCGCAGCGTATCACTGTTCACCAAACAGCCTCAATGAATCTGGCACGCAAATTGCGAGTCTCCAGATGCAGGTGAAGGATGCGCACATGGCATCCATTTTCGTACCACCGGGGCTGGCACCGGCCGCATGAGCCCCTTCATACAAGGAAGCAAGACCGTGACCGATCGTTATGCCCAATATGAAAGATTTGCCTTTGACCGACCCAGTCCCGGCGTATTGCGTGTCACCATGAAGTCGCCGCTGAAATTGGGGGCGATGGATCCACGGATGCACCTCGAGGTCTCCGAAATCTGGCGCGACCTGGACGTCGATGACAGCGTCAACGTGATCGTGTTCACGGGTGACGGCAAGACCTTCTCTGCCGGAGGCGACCTGAACCACGAACGCAAGGTCTGTGATGACTATGCGTTGAGAATGCAGACGATGAAAGAGGCGCGCAATCTGGTCACCAACATGCTGGACTGCAGTAAGCCCATCATCACCGCGGCGCGTGGATGGGCCGTGGGCGCGGGCCTGGCCACGTTGTTGCTGGCCGATGTATCCATCGTCGCCAATGACGCAAAACTGTCCGACGGTCACCTGAAGATCGGTGTGGCTGCCGGGGATCACGCAGCCATCATCTGGCCGCTCCTGTGCGGCATGGCCAAGGCCAAGTACTACCTGCTGACGGCGGACACCATCACGGGCGAAGAGGCGGATCGCATGAATCTGGTGTCCATGGCTGTACCGGATGAAGAGGTCGAGGCCCGCGCACTGGAGATTGCCGCGCGCCTGGCCAAGGGCGCTCCGGCTGCACAGCGCTGGACAAAAATGATGCTCAACCACTGGGTCAAGCAGGCCCTGCCCATCTTCGATGCCTCGCTGGCGCTCGAATTCATCGGTTTTGCAGGCCCCGAAGGGACCGAAGGGATCGATGCCTTCCTGCAGAAACGCAGTGCAAATTTCAATCCGAAAACCCCATTCTGAGCCCAGGCGCAGGCGCCACACCCCCAGGTGCCGTACATCGCTGCGCCTGCGTATCCGGGCCCGAATCAGTGCCATACCCATGCTCGCGCATGAATCCGCGTTGAACCAACCCGACCTCTACGGAGACAAACCATGAAAACCTTTCAGTATCTGAAGCTGACCGCTGCCGTGTTCGGTGCCCTGGCCATTGGGGCCAGCGCCCAGGCGGCAGACGAGGCACCGCTGCGCATCGGCGCCATCGTCGACATGAGCGGCATTTACTCGGCGCACGGCGGCCCCGGTGGGGTGGCGGCCGTCAAGATGGCCATCAACGATTTCGGTGGCACGGTCAACGGTCGCAAGATCGAGCTGCTGTCGGCCGACTACCAGAACAAGCTGGACATCACCCTGGCCACCGCACGCAAGTGGTATGACCAGGACGGCGTCGAAATGATCATCGAATCGACCGATTCAGCATCAGCCATCGGCCTGCAGAAGCTCGCGCAGGAAAAGGACAAGGTGGTGATTTTCGCTGGATCCGCGTCTTCGCTGCTGTCCAACGAAAATTGCTCGCCAAATGGCATCCATTACGTGTATGACACCTATGCGCTGGCCCATGGCACAGGTGCAGCAGTGACCAAGAACGGCGGCGACAGCTGGTATTTCATCACGGCAGACTATGCCTTTGGCCATGCCCTGGAAAAGGATACGGCCGATGTCGTGAAGGAATCCGGGGGCAAGGTACTGGGCGCCGTGCGCGCGCCGTTGAACACGGCGGACTTCTCTTCTTTCCTGCTTCAGGCGCAATCTTCTGGCGCCAAGGTGATTGGCCTGGCCAATGCGGGCACCGACACCCAGAACACTGTGCGTCAGGCCTCGGAGTTCGGCATCACCCAGGGCGGCCAGCAACTGGCCACCTTGCTGGTATTCCTGAACGATGTCAAGGGAATGGGCCTCGAGGCGTCACAGGGGTTGCAGTTCACCACCGGGTTCTACTGGGACCGGGACGACGAAACCCGGGCATTTGCCAAACGCTTCTATGAGGTGCACGGTGCGATGCCCTCGATGGTGCAGGCCGGTATGTACTCGGCCACGATGGCCTACCTGAATGCAGTCAAGGAAGTCGGTGCCGATAATGCCAAGGCTGTGGTGGAGCAGATGAAGAAGACTCCGATCGATGATTTCTACACCCACAACGGGCACATCCGCGAAGATGGCCGCATGGTCTATGACATGCTGCTGGTGCAGGCCAAGACACCCGAAGAGTCCACCGGCGAATGGGATCTGCTGAAGATCAACTCGGTAATCCCGGCCGAACAGGCCTGGCGCCCACTGTCCGACAGCGTCTGCCCGCTGGTGAAGAAATAAGCTCGGCGCAGGGCATTCCGACACGCCAGGGGGCCCGGGTCCATCAAGGATCCGGGCCAGCCCGGTGGCCGCGGGCGGCTGCAATCCGTTACAGAATGACTGTAATTTTCGCAACAGGCCCTGTATCATGGCGGGCATTGCGCCAGCCCGGTGCGTCGTGCAAGGCCCCTGGCAGGTTCAGCCTCGCATGGGCGCCCATCTTCCTGATTGAATACGCATGAGTGACATCATTCTCGAGACTCGTCACCTGACGAAGTCCTTTCTGGGCTTCGTGGCGGTCGATGACGTCAACCTGAAGGTCCAGCGGGGCCATATCCACGCGCTCATCGGCCCCAACGGGGCGGGCAAGA